>JRHI01000231.1_pt1 | contig 63619 bp, 62 predicted proteins | sample 215371 | NCBI WGS metagenome assembly JRHI01 (sample SAMN02929681, study PRJNA255918) | sediment metagenome | biome: cave system; feature: Ice Cave; material: Sediment; isolation source: sediment from deep within a dark volcanic ice cave with no known source of... ...
GTCGAGGGCCCCTCAAGGCTCGAAAATCAACACCCTGTTAGCAGGGCGGGGCGTCTCGAAGCCCGTCGGCGTGGCTGTGAGCCCGGGTGCCGCGCACCGCATCCTTATAGGGATGCGGCGGTGCATGTGCACTTTGCTGTGTTGGCTTTTGAGTACGCAATGTGCAACCTGCACATCGGGTTGCACCAAACCCGCTCACAGCAGCGCTTCGCCGTTGTCGGTGATGACCACGAGGCCGGTGTCGTCTCGGTGTTCGACGTAGCCGTTGTCCATCAGACCGGAGCGAGAAGCGTTGATGGTGTTGCGATGAAGGCAGGCGGTGCGTCCCCAGGTCGACCAGGACGTGGTGCCTCCGGCGTCGGACAATTCGCGGAGGAGGCGCGCTGGCTGTCGGTGACTGACCGTGCGGAAGGTGCGAGCACGAGGTAGACGGAGCATCGCCACTCAGCAGGGCTGCGCCCATGTCGGGAACGCGGGCGCCATCCTTGTTCTTCTTCGAATGTCCGGTTGGCCCCCGCGTCGTAGCCGTGTGTGGTCGCCGCACATAGCGGCGCACGCCGTGCGTACCGACGGACGGCAATCTACCTACGGAGGCGGTTCGGTGGGAACGAACCCCCTCGGCGGGCGTTGCGCCGTACAAGCCCAGAACTAGTCCTACGGTTCCCGCGGTTGCCACCCCAAGCGCCGCGCAGGCAACGTCTCCGACTAGACCGAGAGCGACACTGCTGGCGCCTGAGCCTTACGTATGATGACGCGGCTCGGCTTGCCTCAACTAACGGCGCCACCAGCAGCTACAACCCCGCGGGCAGTCCCACCAGGCTTGCCAGCGGCTCGTGCTCACCCTCGGGCAGGCCGGCGAGGAGCGCCTGGGCCGCCCGCTCGCGGCTCACGCCCTGGCGGAGCATGACGATGCCGAGTCCCTCGTCGTCCGCCAGGGCCATCGACAGGCCGCTCTCGACCCCGATCACCCAGGGCAGCTCCTCACCCCTGGGTGGGCGCGGAGCGGATGAAGCCGATCGCTCCCGGCCAGACCCTGACCTCGTCGTGGTGGGGCCAGCGGCGTATGAAGGGGAGGAAGCGCCCGGGGCGACCAGTAGCGGTGCCAGATCTCCTCACCCACTCGGGCGGCAGATCGGGGGCGGTGAGGCCGGCCTCGCGGGCGCGCTCGGGGGCCGACCACCAGGTCTGCAGGTTGATGCGGGTGAGCTCCTCGCTGCCGGCGTCGAACTGCAGGACAAAGGCGGTGGCGGCCCCGGCGACGACCAACAGCATGACGGAGACGTTGACCTCGGGCAGCTCCATGGGACCGGCAAATCGACCCGGCCGGCGCCCGCGCGGCTGCGGACGCTTGCCGCGACCCCCGCTCGTGGCGTCGCCGCCAGCTCGGGGCCTACGCGACAAGGGCGGGCTCGCCCGCCCTTTTAGGCGCCGCAAAACCCGCATTGGCGTGGGTTCGTCTCGGGGCCTACCGGGGGTCGCCACGGTGGGCGTTGATCGCTGACAGATTTCTCACGCGTAGTGACAGGGCCGGTCGCCTCGAATACCATTCCCCTCGTATCTGCCCGAGTACCCTTAGATGGTACGGGAGAGCGGAGAGGGAAGCGGAATGCGAATCGTTGTTCACCGGTCGTTGCGGACACTGGCAGCGTCGGCATGCGCAGCAACCCTGACGCTGACCGCGACTACAGCCGGCATGGCAGGATCCGCGAACGTCCAAAGCGCGTTTATTGCGGGTTACGACGGCTCGGGCGCGGTCTGGACCAGCGCCAACGCAGGCGTGAAACTGCCATCGTTCACATGTCCCACGACTGGCAGCCCGTACTACCAGATCAATGCTCTCTGGGAGGGCACCGCGCCCGACGGCAGCTATACCCAGGCGGGTTTGCGCGTGGCGCTGATTTGTTCCAACGGCGCGTTGCAACTCAACGCTTTCGTCGCTGAGCAAGATTCCACGGGCATCGAGTCTCGCACCATCGCAGCATCTCCTGGCGACACGCTGCGCGTCACCATCACGCCGACGTCCGGCGGCTTCAAGGTGGTCGGCAGGAACGTCACCACCGGCACGAGCCGGACGGCCCACGGGTACAGGACCTCGGCATGGAACTTCGCGCAGTTCAATTTCTTTTCTGCACAAACACCGGTCCTGACGTTCACGTCCATCGGCTTCATTGGGTTGACGATTGACAGCCAGCCACTTGCAGCGAGGGTGGCACTGAGCGGCAGCGATCTGTACAACGGCACCAATCTGCTTGTCGCAGCAAGCGCCCTCAACACGACCGGCAACGCCTTCCATGATAAATTCGTGGCTCCGAGCTGAGTTACTGCGACAGTAAATGGGCGGCGAGGAGCTGGTCCCCCCGCGGCTTAGGCGCGCTCGAAGACTGGACAGCTTGGAACCGGGCCCACGCTGTCAGCCGCACAAGGCGACAGACCTGAGGGTGGCCGCCCTTTTGTAGGCGCGGCAAACGCGGCGGCGTAGGTTCGCCACGGTGGGCCTGCGGGTTCGCCACGGCGGGCTTGTCGATGACCTGCGGTAGGAATTGGTAGGTCTTTCCCGGCAGCAGCTTTGGCCCGCCTAAGCCAGAAGGAGGCGCCGGCCCGGCTGACGATGTAGGTCACGGCCAAGCCGTCGGGGTATTGCGGTGCCTCGGCCTTCAGCTCGGACGGCGGCTCAGTGGGTGGCGCCGCCCGAGCACGCTCACGGCTGAGTCGCGCTTGGCGGCGCGGTGGCGTCGGGGTCGGCGTAGGGCATCTACGGGCTCATCCTTCGAGGGGGGGTAGGGGCGGTGTGGCGAGTGTGCCGACTGCCCAAGGCGGCGTCGCTGGTGAAGAACTGATCCGGCGTGGTCTGCTCGCCCGGCGATGAGCCGCCGCTCGGTCCGCTCCCAGGCGTCGCGGGCGCGGCGGCCGGCGGGGCAGAGTGCCTCGCGCCTCGCCAGCTCACCGCCGGCGCGATCGTAGGCGGCGCACTCCTCGAGGTGGCCGACCATGCCCACGTAGGCCCGTTCGGCGTCGAGCTGCAGCCCGTACCGCCGGCCCAGCCCGTCTCCGACTCCTGCTCCTACTCCTGCCCACCTCATCGCCACTGCCACGTCGTCTCCTCCATGCCGCGCCCAGTCATGTGGCCCCGGCGAGGTCGAGGTAATTTTCGCGTTCGTCTGACGTGCCAGGGGCAGACGAGGCAGGGCGGCATGTTGAGCCTCGGGCCTAGTGGCTGTCACCGTGGCTGTCACACCGATCTCAAACGCCGCCGCGTGTGAACGCAACGCAGCGGTTTGTGTGACCGCTGGGCGCGTCGCGGGCCGGCCGGCAGGGGTGTGGGTGCGAACCATTCCGTCATGGGATCAACCTCCGAACGCCCGTTCATTCAGCGCGGCGAGTTCGCGCAGGCGATCGATGGCTCCGGCCTCGTCAGGGTCCGACACCGGCTCCAACAGCACGTCCATGACGTCGACGTCGTCGACACAAGAGATAGGGGCGGATGCGTCCGATGTGTCCGAACTGTCCGCCGGCATACGAAAGGCCCGGACAGATCCGTTCGGCGGTGGCGTCGATCCGCCCGGTTCAGGGGTCGATCCGTCCGACGTCTCGCTATTCGGCTCGGACAGGTCGGAGCGATCGGACAGATCTCGCCCTATTTTCCTGATGACGATCCTTCGCGTGCGCTGGTGTCCGGGATCTCGGTGGTAGTGGATCTCGACGCCGACCTGGCGGAGGTGGGGTGCCAGTCGCACCAAGGCTCCATGTAGTGCCTTGGTCGAGTGGGGGAACTCTCGGCGCCGTTGAATGATCTCGTCCACCTTGCTCTCGAGGTGGCGGAGCAGCACGGTGGCCGTCCCAGTCCAGCCCTGCTCGGCGAGCTCGATGATGATCGCTGCGATGAGGGACGACTCCAGCGTCACCTCGTTCGCGGCTGACCTGTTGATGGTGTACGCCTTGAGGAATGCCTCCGACGTGAAGCCGAGGTCAGGCGCGGCGGCCACGATCCAGCGAGCGAAGTCGGCCATGCGGGGCATCCGCTCCAGGCGGGTCGCCGACAATCGACGCAGCCCCCCACTGACAGCGTCAAGGATGGCGCCGAGAATCTGCGGGCGCTCCCTCTCGAAGTCGGCCCAGAAGGTCGCTTCATCGCGCCGTTGCTTGTCGCCGATCGAGGACAACGCGATGACGATCGAGCGGTCGGCGAGATCGCCCCGATCGGCGAGTGCCTCGATGCCGTTGAGGATCACCGGCCGCATGGCCTCGAAGATCACCTCATCGTCGTCGCTGTAGAGCTCGCGGGTGGCGAACCCGCCGCCTGGCCTGTTGCCAACCTGCAGATCGCGTCACTGAGCCAGTTGGGCAGGTGCGAGACATTGTCGAAGGCGACCACCCAGCTGTTGCGCGACGCGATCATCAGATCGCGCACATCCCGCGGTTCAGCGCGCAGCGGGCTGGTCGACGGATCGATCAGCGACCGGATCACCCTGCTCACTGTTGACTTGGCCGACCCCGCCTCTTCAGTGAACTCGAGCACCGGGTAGGGGCCTGTCTCACGCATGGCGGCGACGACGAAGGCCAGGACCATGATCCAGTCGTCATCGGTGGCGACGTTGACGAACGAGCGTAGAGCGCCGATCGCTGCCCACGATCGGCGCCGGCAGCGCACGCATCCCCCGGCGCCGGCGAAAACGGACGGGCGGCTTGTTGACAATGCACCAGCCAGCGGCGCTGATCTTGATGGCGCCCCAGGTGTCGTCGCCCAGGTCGAGCCAGATCGCATCCTCAACCTTGGCGATCCGGGTGAAGACGGGGAACGTCGCACCCTCGAAGAGCGCTGATCCCTCGAGCTGCGCGAGCGCATCCTGTCGAGCCTGCGAGCTGAGCGTCTTGCCCGTCTCCTGGAAGTAGGTCAGCGACATCAGGGAGCGGATCGCCTTACTACGCAAGGGCCAGTGCTCGCGGTGATCGTTGTGAGTGAATGTCATCCAGGGCTCGCCGTCCTCGTCGTGCCACAACTCACCAGCGTCGCGCATCGCCGCGGCCGCCTCGTCCGCCTGCCTCTTGCCGCGCTTGTCGCCAGGCTGTGGCTGCTCGTCAGGAGGCAGCGGCGGCGGGGCGGCGTCTCCGACCGTCTCCGGCACTAGCCCGGCACGCTGCTTGATCTCCAGCACACTCACGATCGAGGTGGCGTCGTGATCCCGACGGCGATCTCAGTGACCAAATCCTCAGCGCCGGCGCCGGCGGCGCGGCCCACGCGTTCGAGTGCAGCGAGGACGTCGTCACCAGCGTCACCGTTCTGCTGGGCTAGACGGGCCAACTCACCCACCATCAACGCGACCACCGGGTCGTTCAGGCACCAGAGCGCGGGCTGGCCGTCATGACGCAAAGGCACCACGCCCTTCCACAACCGCGGGCGTGCGCGTTCGCGGGAACCTTCAGGGAACAGTTGCCACTTGGCAATGCCGAGCGCGGCGAGGATGATGTCGACGTCACAACCGCCGAAGCAGTGGACCAACGCCCTCCCGTCGGCACCCTCGGCAATGCTCAGCGATGGTTTGCTGTCGTGGTGGCCGGGAACGGGGCAGCGCGCGACGTAGCCGCGGCCCGACCGGCGCGGGCGGTCGGCGCGACTGAGGACGAGGTCGACCGGTGCGCTATTCTTAGGGCGGGGGTTGGTGCTTGCATCACCGTCCCCCTCAGCCGCTATCGGTGTGCCGCCGATGGCGGCGTTTCTTTTGGCCAGGGCGATCACGCTCATCACCGCCTCCCAGCGGCCATGAGACGGACCAGCTCGGCGTTGTTGCGCAGGACGACCTGCCCTGGGCGACGATTGCCTCAGGGAGCCAGTACCGAGGATGGCTCCCAACTGACCGCCGAAGCCCTCGACCGCGCTCAGGGCCTCCCCGAGCGAGGAGGTACCGATGCGCAGCCGGGCAGTGAGCGTGCCGAGGTCGGCGGCCATCTCAGCCTGCCCCGACCGGCCGGGCGACGATCGCCTCAGCGCCGGGGACGATCGCCACCGAGGCAAGCGCATCCGCGAGCCGCTGCAGGTTCTTGGCGGTGATGGGCCGGCCGCTCCGGGCCAGGCTCAACGTCGCCTCGTTGATCCCCGCCAACTCGGCCAGCTGGCGAGCCGAGAGGGCGCGGCGACCTAACTCAAAGTCGAGTCGCTCGCGATCGAGGCCGACTCCACGGGGGGTGGAGACCGTTGCCATGGGCGCACCTACGTTTGCGGTGCCCACCCAAGAGCCGCGTTTCTGTTGGTCGCGACGATTCTAAACTACGAGGTACCCCTGCGTCAAGCGGTTTCTACCACCGGTGGTGGGGAGCGGATGTTCGGACCCCAAGATGGCGGATCACTCTTCGGAGCGGAGAACCGCCATCAGGGCCGCGGAGGCGTCGGTCGGCGCCAGGTGCGCGTAGACGTTGGAGATCATCTCCAGCGACTGGTGGCCGAGGATGCGCTGTAGTTGGATCGGGTTCATGCCTCGGCGCAGGCACCACGTGGCGAAGGCGTGGCGGAAGGCGTGCGGGTTGGTCGGACGGTCATCGACGCCCGCCTTCGCCCCGAGAATGTGCGTCAGTTCCTGAACCCCCCGCGTGTCGAGGGGCTCGTGGTCGCCGGTGATCCGGCTGCGGCGTAGGGTGAGGAAGATCCGATCGCTCGCAGCGGTCTGAGGGCGCCCGCGCTCAGCGTAGCGGCGCAGGCGGAGGTACAGAGCCGGCTGCACCGGCACCAGCCGCTCCCGGTCGCCCTTGCCGCGCACCTTCAGGTAGCGTTCGCGGCCCTGCTCGACGAGATCGTCGGAGGTGAGCCCAAGCAACTCGGAGAGGCGCACCCCGGTGTCGGCGAGCACCCTGATGATCAGCTTGTCGCGCTCGGTGGCTGCGGCGTCCTCCATCGCCCTGATCTGCTCGCGACTCAGAACGGTGAGGACGCGGCGGGGTAGGCGAGGCATCTGTGGCTGGGCACTCGAGGTGACCTCGCCATCCGCCCTCGCCCAGCGGATGTAGTGGCCGATGGCACGGAGGTAGGAATGCACGCTGTGGCGGCTCAGCGGACCCCGCGCGCCACCATCCTCGAGCAGGTGGGCGGAGAGGCGGTCGAGGACGCGCTGGTCGACGGCGGCCGCAGTGGTGATCGTCTGAGCGGCGAGGAACGGCAGGAAGATACGGCGCAGCACGGCCTCGTAATGATCGACGGTGCGCGAACTGAGGCCGCGGGCCTTGACACTGGCGAGGTAGTCGGAGACGGAGCGATCCAGCGAGCTTGGCGTTGGTGCGGCGACGACGGCGAGCCGGCGCTTGCGGGCTGCGGCCATGTGGCACCTCTCCTGCCTTTTCGATCACGCGGCAGTACCGCGCTTATTGCCTATAATCGTACCCCCGCGTCAAGCCCCAGTCAAGGGTACGCTAAGGAGGCGTTTTGAATACGATTAACCTCGCCTGCTACCTCACGAAAATCGGGCGCTTACCTCACGTGCTCCCAAAGCAGGTGCGCTACCGGGCTGCGCCACGCCCCGACGCGCCTAGAGCATAGGGGCTTTCGTACCCGCGGACCGACGCTGGGTGGACACGGCTCGGTGACCAGCCCGCAAACTGTCCGCCGTGGATCTTCTCGACGGCGTGATCATCGCCCTGATCGCCGCCGCACTCTTCTCCGGCTATCGCAGGGGGATCAGCTGGGTCGGGCCGTCGCTGATCGGGCTCATCGTGGGGGTGGTGGTCGGCGCCGCGGTCGCCCCGCCGCTGGCGGCCGCGTTCAGCAAGCAGCCTGCGGTACAGCCGCTGATCACGTCGGGAATCTTCCTCGCGGTCGTGCTGCTCATCCAGGGGATCGGTACCGCCCTCGGCTTTCGGGCGCGCACTCGCACCCTGCGGACGCGCTTCGCGGAGTGGGACTCCGGCCTCGGCGCGGGCCTCGCCGGTCTCGGCGTGGTCGCCGGCTGCTGGTACCTGGGGCTCACGTTCTCGCAGAGTCCTTGGCCGGCGCTCGATACCCAGATCCAGCACTCGGCCATCGAGCGCGCATTGGTCGGCATCGCCCCGCAGCCGCCCGGTTTCCTCGCCACGCTCGAGAACTCCCTGCGAAACAACCAGTTCACCAACCCGTTCGCCGGTCTCGCACCTGTAGCGCCGGCACCCGCAGACATCCCCCCGCTGGTCGACACACCGGAGATTCGCCGAGCGGCAGCTGCAACGTCCAAGGTGCTCGCATTCGGCTGCGGGGGCGCCGAGGCCGGCTCGTCGTGGCCGATCGGCGGCGACGACGTGCTGACCAATGCGCATGTCGTCGCCGGCTCCAACCGCGTCGAGGTGGACACGACCGACGGCAACACCCATCCCGCCGAGGTGGTGTTGTTCGATCCCAACGTCGACGTCGCCATCCTCCACGTCCCCGGCCTCGGCCAGGCGGCGCTGACGATGGCCTCGTCCGACCCGGCACGCGGCGTCAGCGGCGCGGTCATCGGCTATCCCGGCGGACAGAAGGAGTCGGTGGTGTCGGCGTATGTGCGCGGCACCGAGAATGCGCGCGGCTACAACATCTACAACTCGGCGCTGGTTCAGCGTGACATCGAGGTTCTGGCGGCGATCGTTATCCCGGGTAACTCCGGTGGGCCCATTGTCGACACTAACGGCACCGTACAGGGGGTTGTATTCGCCGCCAGCACCACCGATTCCAGCGAGGGCTACGCGCTCACCATGACCCAGGTTGGGCCGGACCTCCAGAACGGTCGCGGTCTCACCCAGCCGGTCTCGACTCAGTCGTGCATCAACAGCTGAGCCGCACTGGTCAGAGCAGCGTCGCGATCAGCGCGATGGCGGCGGCCCCCATGAGGCACGTGGCCACCCAGACCAGCGCGTTGCTCCACCGGCCGCTGCGCTGTTTGCCCATCACCGTCCGGTCGCGCGCCAGCAGCGCGATGAGCACGAGCATCGGAGGCGCGACGATGCCGTTGATGATCGCCGTCACCACCAGCGCCTGGATTGGATCGATGCCTATGAAGTTCATCGCCAGGCCGCCGAGCATGGCCAGGCAGATGATCGCGTAGAAGGTGGGCCGGTACATCGGCCGGTCGGCGAGGCTGCCGGGGATGCCGAGGAACTCCTTGACGGCATACCCCGCGCTGCCGGCGAGAACTGGGATGGCGAGCAGCCCTGTGCCGATGATGCCGACCGAGAACAGGATGAAGGCGAACGGTCCGGCGAGCGGTCGCAGGGCCTCGGCGGCCTGTGCGGCCGACTGAACGCCAGCGCCGCCGGAATGGTGGAGCACCGAGCCTGAGGTGACGATGATCGCGTACATCACCAGCTGGCTGAAGAGCATGCCGACGACAACGTCCATTCGCGCAGCCTTCAGCTCATGTCGGTTGACACCCTGCCTCTCTTTCTCCGTCTTGGCACCGGCGGCCTTCATCTCCTCGACCTCGCTCGACGCCTGCCAGAAGAACAGGTATGGGCTGATGGTGGTGCCCAAGATGGCCACGACGATGCCGAGGAATTCCTTGTTGAGCTGGATCTGCGGAACGAACGTTGCTCGCACCGTGCTGAGCAGCGCGGGATGCACGACGATCGCGGTGATGATGTAGGCGAAGAGCGCCAGGGTGAGGAACTTGAAGACGCGGAAGATCACGGCGTAGGAAAGGCGCAGCTGCATCACCCCAATCAGGATCGCCACCGGTACCACCAGCCACACCGGCTGCACGTGGCCCTGGCTGAGCAGCGCGCCGCCCGCCGCCACAGCGCCGATGTCGGCACCAATGTTGATGGTGTTGGCGACGAACAGCGCGGCGATGCAGATCCCCACCAGCCAGGTGGGGAACTTGCGGCGCAGCAGCATGCCCAGGCCGGCGCCGGTGTGCAACGCGATTCGCGCACATGCCTCCTGCACGGCCACCATCAGCGGGAACGTGAACAGCGCGAGCCACAGCGTGGCCAGGCCGAACTGGCTGCCCGCCTGCGAATAGGTGCCGATGCCGGACGGGTCGTCGTCTGAGGCGCCGGTGACCAGGCCCGGCCCGAGCAGCTGGAGGAGGCCGGCCAGGCCGCGCTCCCGAGCCTCGTCGAGCGTGCTCCGCCCGGCCGGCGCACCGCCGGTGGAAGCCTGGTTGGCCGGTTTGGCGACCTCCTCCTGCGGCGGGTGGACGTCGACGTCGGCAACCTTGGCCGCCGCCCGGCGGATGGGATCCGGCTTCTCCTCGTCGATCACCTCACGAGTGGTTGTGGCCATGTTGCATAAATGGTAGCGCAAGTATCAGGTTTTATGAGTACGGCGAAGCTCAAAACCGCCTCCCCCGGGTCACCTCACCGGAGCCCGTTCAGTGGATCAGACGGACCAGCGCCGTCGTGGCCACAGCGATGGCCACGACCACGAGGAATGGCGCCCGCGCCAGCACGGCGAGCAACGCCGCACCCACCCCGGCGGCGCGGGCGTCCACACCGAGGCGCATCCCCGTGCTGAACGTCTGCAGCGCGACCAGCGTGGCCAGCAGGGCGATCGGCACCATCTCAGCGATCCTCCTCACCCGCGGATCCGCGAGGAGCCGTCGCGGTACCGAGAGACCGGCGAGCTTGAGCAGGTAGCAGCCCGCCGAGCCGGCCAGCACCGCCGTCCACATCTCAGGGTGCCTCCGGCGTGGAGCGATGGACGGCTCCCATCACGATCGCCACCAGCGCGGCCAGCAGGACAGGGCCCCCGACCGGCAGGACCGGGACGAACGCCAGCGCCACCGCGGCAGCCGCGACTGCGATGGCAATCGCCGACCTCGACCGCACCCGCGGCGCCAGCAGGGCGAGGAAGGCGGCAGGCGCGGCGGCGTCGAGTCCGACCGCGCGGGGGTCGGACAGCGCCTGCGCGCCGACGGCTCCGATCAGGGTGCCGAGGTTCCAGAGGACGTAGACGCTGATGCCCGTCGCCCAGAACCCCAGCCGGTTGGCCCGGGCCGACCGGCGTCCCAGGCTCATCGCCGTGCTCTCGTCGAGCACAAGCTGGGCGGCTGCCAGCTTGCGAAGCCCTCGCACCTGCAGAAGGGGTGCCAGACGCAGCCCGTACAGGACGTTGCGCGTGCCGAGGAGGAGCGCCGTCGCAGCTGCTGTCAGCGCGCCCCCGCCGCCGCCGAGCACGCCCACCAGCGCGTACTGCGATGCACCGGTGAACATCGCCAGGGAGAGCACACAGGTCTGCAGAACCGACAGCCCATTTCCCGTGGCGATCGCACCAAACGACACGGCATAGGCACCGCTAGCGACGCCGATGCCGACGGCATTGCGGAATACGCCGGCTCGCGTCGCGCGCCAATCATCTGCGTCAGGCGGCGGCGCAGGCGTGGGCTCCGCCACGGCAACGCTAGCCGCGAGCGGAGCGCGGGTGCGCTGTCGTGAGAGAGTCTGTCGCCACCATGGTGTCGAGAACGTGAAAGCCGACGTGCCCCGCCGCCACTTCCTCAGCCTGCCCGGCCAGCGGATTGCCTACCTGGAGGCCGGGGATGGGCGCGCCCTTCTGCTCATCCACGGCATCGCCGAGGCGGCGTGGGCGTGGGAGCCGATCATCCCCGCGCTTGCCCGAAGGTACCGGGTGATCGCGCCCGACCTGCTCGGCCACGGTCGCTCGGCAAAACCCCGCGGCGATTATTCGCTCGGCAACCAGGCAACGTTGGTGCGCGACCTGATATCTCGCTCGACATCGATCGCGCCACGCTGGTCGGCCACTCGCTCGGCGGCGGTATCACCATGCAGTTCGCCTACCAGTACCCGGAACGATGCGAGCGCATGGTACTCGTGGGCACTGGTGGCCTCGGGCAGGACGTCACCTTCGTGCTGCGCTGCCTCAGGCTCCCGGGTGCCGACCTGGTGGCACCACTGGTGCTCTCCGCGACCGCGCGGGACGCGGTGCAGGGGGTGGGACGGTGGCTCGGCCGCCGCGGGGTCAAGGCGGGCGCGGGACAGGGTGCCATGTGGCGCAGCTACAGCGGGCTCACCAAGCCGGCCACGCGGGCCGCATTCATCGCCACCGTCCGCGCGGTCATCGACCAGCGCGGACAGCGAGTCTCGGCGATCGAGCGGCTCTACCTCGCCGAGACGATGCCGACCATGCTGCTATGGGGCAAGAACGACCGCATCATCCCGGTCAGCCACGCCGTCACCGCTCACGAGGAGATGCCGGGAAGCCGCCTGGAGATTGTCGACAACGCCGGGCACTTCGTGGCACTGGAGCAACCCGAGCGTGTCGCTGAGCTGATCCTCGATTTCCTCCTGACCACGGAGCCGGCGCTCATCACTGCGGCGGACATGCGGGAGGTAATGCGAACCCATCGGCCGCGGCGGCGCAAGGCCTCCTGATGGTTTCGCGCTATGCCGGACAACATCGAGCGCACTGACGGGAGCTCTGCCCGTTTGCGGTTTCGACGCGTTACTGTCGAGGAGGCACTGGCGCTCGTACAGGAATCGGTTGTGGTGCGCGAACCGTTCGCGGAGGGGTATCCCGATGACGGGACGCGCTTCTTCGCGCTGCGCATGCTCGAGCACGGGATCGATGACGAGGATCCGCTGGGGATGTACCACGTCATCGAGCACGCGACCGGTGGCCGCGTCGGGCACATCGGGTTCCACGGTGGCTCCGACGCCGGCCAGGCAGTCCGTATCGGCTATGCCACCGCCAGTGGTGCGCGACGAGAGGGCTACGCTTCCGAGGCCGTCGCGTGGCTCATCAAGTTTGCCGCTGCCCACGCCAGCGTCTCAGTGCTCGCAGCCGACACCACCGTGGACAACCTGGCGTCCCAGAGGGTGCTCGAAGGCAACGGGTTCGCGTTGGTCGCATCGACGCCGGCAGCAGGTTCTATGAGCTCTCCGTCCGCTGACCCGCCGGTCCGGCGGGGCAACGCGGCGGCCGGTGGACGCATCTCGACCGATCATGCAGGCTTCGATCGGAGTGCGAATTGCTCAGGTGAAGGGGGATCCACAATGGCAAGGTGCATGGTCGTCGATGGCAAACGTGAGGCCAATTGCGACCAGCCGGCTACGGAGAGTCGAACCTCACAGCTCTCCGTTTTACTAACGAGTAGAGCTACAGTCCGGGCCGGCCCAGGTGGTCGCGGTGCACGCGTACGGGCCGCTCCGGAACGACAGCTTGGAGTCGATCGGGGGATGACCGTAATCCGCGTCACGCACCGGTGTCTCAGCTGCAACCGCCCTGATTGAGAGGGCGTCGAACGGGAGACACGACGATGAGGATCAGCCGCAACGTCACCCTTGCAACCGCGGGGGCGGGAGCAGCGCTTGCCATGATCATGACCGGGTGCGGGAGCGCCATCAACGGCGACCTGCTGAACCAGGGCTTCAACACTCCGAGCCAAGCCTTGCCGTCCAGCTGGCAGAAGTTGGCGGTCGGCGCAGCCAACGCAACCCTGCAGACATGCGCCAAGGCCACCTCACTCAACCCGGTGGGTTGCCCGCAGCAGGTCTCTGACATTGGTCCGGGCAACGGTGAGGTCACTTGGACGCTGCTCAACGCGCCCCTGGCCGACCCGTCGATCCCCAACTGCCCGATGAACGTCAGCAGCGACATGCACGCCACCAGCGGCCAGTGGTCACTCGACAGTGATCCGCTGCAGGGTGCTCTCGTCTCGTTCGACACCGATCATGGCAACGTGTCAGTAACAGGCAGCTTTGACATGAACTTCACGTTCACCACGCCTCCCGAAGGCCCGGACAAGCAGTCGACATTCAGCAACCGCGCCAACGGTCACTACGACGCCACGTTGGCCTGGGATGGTCAACAGCTGAAACTGCTGACCATCGCCCGCACTATCTGAGCTCACCGCGAGCGGGCGTTCGCCTCAGGACGCGTCCTGGGGAGGGCCCGGCTTCGTGGGTGCACTGCGATCCGACTCGCAATGGTGCCGGGAAAGGGAGTCGAACCCTTACGCCCTTACGGACACAGCGCCCTGAACGCTGCGTGTCTACCAATTCCACCACCCCGGCGAGCGCGGCGGTGACCGATCCTAGCAGGCAGCTCGTTCAGCCCCGGTGCCAGGCGACGATGTCGTCGTACCGCGCCGACGTGTTGCCCACCGGCGGGATGACCACCGAGATCCCCGGCCGGACGACGAGCGAGACCTGTGGGGTCTCGAGGAACAGGGCAGGCAGGTCGTCGGCGAGCTGAGAACACACGGCCACCGCGGCCGAAACGCGCGCTGACGCGGTTTGCAATGTCGCGAGCCTGTCGAGCGCTTGGTCGAGGAAGGGATCCACCGGCCCTCCCGACACGTTGAGGCCGGCGGGCGGCATGGCGGTGGACCGCCAGAACGAGCTCACGTCGGGGTCGGGTCCGCTGTCCCAATCTGCAAGCGCAAGGTCGTAAGCCCCACCGCTCACCAGCGTCTTGGTGAGCGCGGAGTTCGGCAGCCGTGACACCGTCACATCGATACCGGCCGCAAACAGCTGCCGCGCGATCGACGCGGCAACCTCGGGCAGCGGTGCGACATTTGCGACAGCCAGGCCGAGGTGAAGTCGAGTCGTCCCATGCACGCGCACCCCGTCCGGTCCGAGCGTCCAGCCGTCTGCCTGGAGCGTCGCGGCGGCTGCACCGACATCTCGCGCCGGGATCGCCTGGTGGGGAGCTGCCCAAGCCACGCCCGCCGGGATGGCCCCGACCTCGGCAACTGCCATGCCGTGCAGTGGCCCGGACACCAGCAGCGATCTGTCGATGGAGGCGGCGATGGCCTGGCGCAAGGCGGGGTCGGCCAGAAGCGGCTTCCGTTGGTTGAAGAGGAGGTCGACAAAGCGAAAGGTGGTGATGTCGTGCGAGACGCCGCCGGACGCAAGCAGCTGCGTACGTTCCGAGGGATCGGTGGCCACGACGGCGTCCACGGACTTGGCCGCGAAGGCCGCAGCTGCATCGACAAAACTGCTGAAGAGGTCGATCTCCACCTGGTTCAGGTGCACACCCGTCTCGGCGTGTGGGTTGGGGACGAGCGTGATAGACGTGGCGGTGCTGCTGACCACATGCAGGGGCCCCGACGTCGGCATCGCGAAGGCCGCCTTCGACGGCAGGGCGGCGAGGTGCGCCGGGGTCACCCCCGCCAGGGGCAGGATCGGCAGCTGGGTGAGCTGCGCGGCGAACGCAGCGCGCGGCCCGGCGAGGTCGAAGCTGACCCCGTCGCCGTCCTCGCGGGCGTGGACGTCCCGCCACGGGGCCGCCGTCGCCGCGTCGCCGAACCCGCTCGACTGCACCCAGTCGACCGTCGCGATCACGTCGGCGCCGGTGATCACGCGCCCGTCGGACCAGAGCTGGCCACCTCGCAGCGGCAGATGGTAGGTCAGCCCATCCGGGCTGATGGAATAGCCGGCGGCGAGGTCGGCCGCGGGCGATGCCCGGCTGTCAAGTCGGAGCAAGCGGCGGTAGAGGAGCTCGCCGACATCGCGAACGGCGGGATCGGTCGCGCCGACCAGCGGGTTCAGCGAGAGCGGGCGCTCATCGGTGACCAGGCCCTCGCGGTAATCGGGCGTGGCTGCCCGGATGTGGGACACCGCAGTGACCGCGAGGACCGTCGCGGCGATGAGGACGAGGATCAGGACCGCGCCGAGCTCGGCACGGCGGAGACGTTTTCCTAGTGGCTGCCGATGTACGTCTGGACGATCGACACGACCACGAACAGGAGGATGAACACGATCGTCACCCGCAGCAGGCTGGCCTCCAGGCCGCGGCGGCGGCGATAGCCGCCACCCGAGTCCCCACCGCCTCCGATCGTTCCGCCCAACCCGGTCGCCTTCGGCGTCTGGAGCAACACGCCAAGCATCACCAGCACCCCGAGTATGTCCTGGGCGACCGCGAAACCTACCTTCACGCAACGAAACCTCCTGCCGGCACGGAAGCGAAGTATACGGGCGGACGGTTTGAGGGCCGGCGGTCCGCCTCGACAACATACACCGATTTGTATAAGCTCGAGTTTGTGACCGCTCGACCGCCCCGCTTCGTCTGTCTGGTCGCAACGCTGCTGTCCGGCTGTGCCACGGCACCGGGGGGCGCCGGTGGCGGCTTGCCGGCGTCCCGACCACCGCTGCTCGCACCCGCGCCGCCCGCCACCGCCGGGCTCGACACGGTGACGGTGCTGCGCAGCGGCGAGGCGACGTTCGCCGAGCTCAACCGGCTGGTCAGCGGTGCCCGCCGCAGCATCGAGGTCGAGGTCTACGAGTTCGGGCGTACGGACCTCGCGGCCGGCCTGGTGGCGGCGCGGGGCCACGGCGTGACCGTGACCGTCATCGACGATCCGTCGGAGACCGCCACAGCGTCGACCGCGCTGAGCCTCCGCGCCAATGCGGTCGATGTCGCCGACTACCCGATCCGGACCCGGATGATCGACCACGTCAAGTTGCTCGTCGTCGATGGCCAGGTTGCAGTGGTCGGTGGCATCAACTGGGGAACCCGGTCAGCGGGAAATCACGACTTCGACGTCGAGGTGCGCGGGCCCGCCGTCGCCAACCTGCGACGCGTCTTCAAGCGCGACCTGGTCACCTGCGGTCGCGCGGAGGTGGTGCCACCCCCTGTCCCGGACCCGTCGATCCTGGTGGCTGCGACGCTCCCCGGGGCCGAGATCCTCCCCCTGGTGCTGGGGGTCGTCGGCGGCGCCCGCCGCACCCTCGACGTCGCCATGTACACGCTCACCGACGCCGCGGTCGTGGAGGCGATGGAGGCGGCATCGGCACGCGGCGTGGCTGAGCGCGTGCTGCTCGACCCCAGCGAGCGCCCCAGTGACCCGTCGGCGGCGAGCCTCCGCGCCCACGGGGTGGCCGTGCGCCTCTATCGCGGCAGCGGCGAGAAGCTCCACGCCAAGACGGCCATCGCGGACGGTGCCACCGTGGTGCTGGGCAGCGCCAACTGGACAGTCAGCGGCTTCGAGCACAACCATGAGCTCGACGTCGCCGTCCCCAACGACGCGGTCGTGGCCACCGCCTTCGAGCAGCAGTTCGACAGCGACTGGACCGCCAGCGCCTGATCAGGAGTGCGCCGGCTCTCCGGCCCGTTGACGCTCGCGGTATCTCCTCGCCTTGGCCCGGCTGCCACAGCCGCGCATGCTGCACCACGCCCCGCAGCCGTTCTTGGAGTTGTCGTAGAACGCCCACTGACAGTCGGCTGCCCGGCACACCTTGAGGCGGCGAAGGCTCCCGTCGACAGTGCTCTCCACCAGCGCGGTGAGGATCGACGCCAGGAACCCGTCGACGCCGCGGGAGGTGGCCGCGAGGTGGACGCCATCGGTGTCAACCACGGGGTGGACCGACGCGGCATCGAGCAGCTTGCTCAGCCGTGTCGCGGCTGCCTGGGGAAGCGGCAGGCCGCAGTTGACGCCGAGCAGGATGCGCAGGTTCTCCCGGGTGTCGACGATGCGCCGGCGCTGGTTCTCGTCGGGCGTGAACTCCAGGTCATGAGCGCGCAGCCAAGTGACAGCCTTGTCGATGTCGGCGAGCTCATCCCAGCCACCGGGAAGCTCGGCGCTGTTGACGAAATCCTGGACCAGCGCCAGCCCGCCTGGGGCCGGTTCTCGTTCGGATGCGGCGTCTGCCATGGTCGGGAATCCCTAACGCTATCGTAACCGCTGTTTTAGCTTGACAGGTGACGAACCCGTGAGCTATCCTATCACCAGTGTACTAGCTTCGTTGGTGATGAGGAGAAAGTCAAGATGATGATGAACGGCGACCAGTTGTACGAGCTGGCCAAGATCCGCGAGGAGGAGTCGATGCTCGAGGCAACGCTGCGCCGGGCCAACGGCCGCCGCAGTCGCAGCCGGACCATCGGCGTGATCGCGGGAGCCGCACGGCGCCTCCGCCGCGGTGATCCCACCCAGGGCTGAGCCGTTGCGCCGCGGCCCCGGGCTCTGACCCGCCGCCGCGAATCCGGCCCCTGACCGGGCGCGCATCCTCAGACGAGGGTGCGCCCGGTCATCGACTCGGGAACCTCCAATCCCATCGCCTCGAGCACCGTCGGGGCCACGTCCTCGAGGCCGCCTCCGGCGCGCAACGCTGTTGCGTCGGTGCCGCAGAGGATCACCGGCACAGGGCTGGTCGTGTGGGCGGTCAGTGGCGAGTTGTCACGCGGGTCGATCTTGTGCTCGGCGTTGCCGTGGTCGGCGGTGACCAGCAACCCCCCGGCGGCACCGACAACAGTGCGCTCGATCCGGTCGAGGCAGCGGTCCACTACCTCCACCGCCTCAACCGTCGCGTCGAAGACCCCGGTGTGCCCGACCATGTCGGGGTTGGCGAAGTTGACCACGATGAGCGCCTCCTCGCCACGTTCGATGTGCTCCACAACCGCATCGGTGATCTCCTCCGCGCTCATCGCCGGCGTAGTGTCGTATGTGGCGACCCGCGGCGACGGCACCAGCAGCCGCTGTTCGAGGGGGAATGCCTCCTCGCGACCGCCATTGACGAAGTAGGTGACGTGGGCGTACTTCTCGGTCTCGGCCACATGGAACTGAAGCAACCCGGCGGCGCAGACCTCCTCGGCGAGCGTATGGCGCACGTCCTGCCGTGGGAAGGCAACCGCGGCGGCGAGGTCGCGCGAATACCCGGTGAAGGTGACGAAGGACAGGTCGCTCAGGACGCGCGACCGTGGAAAGCCATCGAAGTCCTTGTCGACGAGGGCGTGGCTGAGCTGGCGAGCCCGATCGGCCCGGAAGTTGAAGAACACCACTGAGTCCCCGTCGCCGATGGCTATCCGCTCGCGTCCGGAGGCCACGATCGACGCGGGCGGGAGGAATTCATCAGTGATGCCCAGCGCGTACTGCGCCTCGATGAAGGCGACAGCGTCGGGGGCTGTGTCGCCCGCGGTACCGACGAGCTGGTCGTAGGCGCGCTCGGTGCGCTCCCAGCGGGTGTCGCGATCCATGGCGTAATAGCGGCCGGCGACGCTGGCCACCTCGCCGCACCCGGTGCTACGCAGGTCATCGATGAACGTGCGCACCAAACCTGCCGCGCTCGTCGGCGGTTCGTCGCGTCCGTCGGTGAAGGCGTGGAAATACACGCGTTCCAAACCGCGGCGGCGGGCCAGCTCGGCGAGGGCAACACCATGCGCCTGGTCACTGTGTACACCGCCACGCGAGACCAGGCCCAGGCAGTGCAACGAGACGCCAAGCTCGATCGCGGTGTCGACAACCGAGCACAGCACGGGATTCTCGAAGAAGCTGCCGTCGCGAATTGCCAAGTTGATGCGGGTCAGGGGCTGGTGGATGACCCGGCCGGTGCCGATGGTGAGGTGCCCGACCTCCGAGTTTCCCTGCTGGCCCTCGGGGAGCCCGACCGCTTCGCCACTGGCGGCAACCGTGGTCCACGGCCACTCCCGCATGAGCCGGTCGACGGTGGGCGTGGACGCCGCGGCGATCGCATTGCCGAAGTGCTCGTCCGAACAGCCCCAGCCGTCGAGGATGGCGAGAACGAACGGCCGCACCTGCCTCATCGGTCGCTGCCGTTCTCGGCGGCCACTTTGACGATGCTCGCGAAAACGTCAGGCTCGAGGCTGGCTCCGCCGATCAGCCCCCCGTCGATCTCGGGCCGGCTGAACAGCTCCGGTGCGTTGGCTGCGCTGACGCTGCCGCCGTAGATAACCCGAGGTGCGTCGTCCCCGGTGCGCCCACAGACGTGCTCGCGGATGTACGCACACACCTCAGCTGCCTGCTCGGGTGTCGCGGTCCGGCCGGTGCCGATCGCCCACACCGGCTCGTACGCGACCACCCATGACGCAGCCGCAGGCGTGGTGTCGACCGCGGCCAGCACCGCGTCCAGCTGCCGGCCGATGACTGCGAAGGTCGCGTCCGCATCTCGCTGGGTCTCGGTCTCGCCGACGGCGACGATGACCAGCAATCCGTGACGGAGGCCCACGGCAAACTTTCGCCCCGTCTGCTCGTCGGTCTCACCAAAGAGATGGCGCCGTTCGGAGTGCCCCACCAGCACGATGTCGCACAGGCCTGCGAGCATCGCTGCGGAGACCTCGCCGGTGTACGCGCCCGCGTCCTCCCAGTACACGTCCTGGGCGCCGAGCAACAACGGGCTCTTGGCAAGCGCCTGACGCACCGGCAGCAGATGTGGGAACGGCGGCAACAGCGCCACCTCCACCGATGTCTGCGCCGCGCAGCGTTCGGCGACCGCGAGCGCGAGGCTGACACCCTGCGCGATCGTGGTGTTCATCTTCCAATTGCCGGCGACCATGGGCCGGCGCGGCGGCGGGCTCACCCGGGCACGGCCTCTCGGTCACGCAGCGCAGCCACCCCGGGCAGCACCTTGCCCTCGAGGAACTCCAGCGTGGCACCGCCACCTGTGCTGATGAAGTCAATCCTGTCTGCAACTCCCGCGTCAGCGACGGCGGCGCCGACGTCGCCACCACCGATGACACTGAAGGCGCGGCTGTCGCCGAGAGCGCGAGCCACCTCGCCAGTGCCGCGGGCGAAGGCGTCCACCTCGTAGATGCCCAACGGCCCGTTCCAGACCACGGTGCCCGCATCGCCAAAGGACGCGGTGATCGCGGCCACCGCCCGCGGGCCGACGTCGACCACCATGCGGTCGTCGGGGATGGCGTCCCACGCCACCGCCTCCGTCGCCGCGCCGTCTTCGGCTTGGTCGGCGACGACGACGTCGATGGGCAGAACCAGCGTGCGGCGAGCGGCGGCCGACCCAAGCACGTCCTGGGCGACGGCCACCTGCTCCTCCTCGACCAGTGAGCGACCGGTCGATGCTCCCTTGGCGCGGTAGAAGGTGCAGGCCATGGCGCCGCCCACGTAGACAGCGTCAACGCGGTCGAGCAGGTTGGTCAGCACGCCGAGCTTGGTGGAGATCTTGGCGCCGCCGAGGATGGCGACCAGGGGACGTTTGGGGTTGTCGAGGACTCCGCCCAGCACCTCCAGCTCGCGCGCCATCAGGTGGCCGGCAACCGCGGGGAGGTGATGGGCGATGCCCTCCGTCGAGGCATGGGCTCGATGCGCCGCACCGAACGCATCGTTGACGAAGAGGTCGGCGAGTGATGCGAGCTTGGCGGCCATGTCGGGGTCGTTGGTCTCCTCGCCGGGCTCGAAGCGGACGTTCTCGAGCATGCCCACGTCGCCGTCACCGAGGCTGTCGACGAGGGCACGCGCCGAGGGGCCGACGACATCGCTGGCAACGGCCACCTCGACCCCGAGCAGCTCGCCGAGACGGCGGGCGATGGTTGTGACGCTGAGCGCGGGATCGGGAGTACCCCGGGGCCGGCCGAAGTGAGTGACGATGATCGTGCGCGCACCGCGCTTGCGGAGGCCGGCGATGGTCGGCAGCGCCGCGCGAATGCGGCGGTCGTCGGCGATCCTCCCATCGCGCACGGGGACGTTGAAGTCGACCCGCAGCAGGACCCGTTTGCCGGCGACGTCGATGTCGTCGATGGTCGCCTTGCTCATCTGTGCCGGCTCAGAGCCGGCCGGCGATGTGCTCAGCCAGGTCGACGACCCGGCACGAGTAGCCCCATTCGTTGTCGTACCAGGCGAGCACCTTGACCATGGTGTCGCCGATGACCATGGTCGAGGGGGCATCCACGATCGACGAGTGGCTGTCGTGGAGGAAGTCGATGGACACGAGCTGCTCCTCGGAGACCGCGAGGATGCCGTTGAGCGAACCATCGGCCGCCTCGCGGAACTCGCCGTTGACGTCGTCGACGGTCACCGACTTGCTCAGCGTCACCGTGAGGTCGACAAGACTGACGTCACTGACCGGGACACGCAGGGACGCGCCGTGGAACTTTCCCTTGAGGTCTGGCATGACCAGTGCCATGGCCTTGGCGGCACCTGTCGAGGTCGGGATGATCGACAGCCCCGCGGCGCGGGCGCGGCGCAGGTCTTTGTGCGGAGCGTCCAGGATCACCTGGTCGGTGGTGTACGCGTGGACGGTGGTCATCAGGCCGCTCTCGATGCCGAAGCTGTCGCTGAGCACCTTGGCGACCGGTGCCAGGCAGTTGGTGGTGCACGACGCGTTGCTGATCACGAGGTGCTCCGCGGGGTTGTAGGCGGTGTGGTTGACCCCCATGCAGACGGTGATGTCCTCATTTGTCGCAGGCGCAGAGATGATCACCTTGCGGGCGCCGGCATCGATGTGGGCGCGGGCCTTGGTGGCGTCCGTGAAGAAGCCGGTCGATTCGATGACGATGTCGACACCGAGGTCACCCCAGGGGAGCCGCTGCGGGTCTCGTTCGGAGAGCACGGCCAGACGGGTTCCGTCGACGGTGATGTGGTCGCTGCCCGCGCCGACCGCGCCGGGAAACCGGCCGAGAATCGAGTCGTGCTTGAGCAGGTGTGCGAGGGTGGCCGCGTCGGTCAGGTCGTTGACGGCGACGATCTCCAGCTCTGAGTTGCGTTCGCGGGCTGCCCGGTAGACGTTGCGGCCGATGCGGCCGAAACCGTTGATGCCAACCTTGACAGCCATGCGCGATTCTCTCCCCTAACTCAGCGGATCTGATCACTGTGACCGAATGCTGCATCGACAGTACCACCGCGATCCGCGCCCCCGTCCCTGTTCAGAACTGCGCGGCCTCGACCAGGCGGTGCAGGCGCCCGGCCATCGCGGGCCGGCTGATCGCCCCCGCCTCGGCGAGGGTCGACAGCGGTGCCTCAGGGTGGGCGCGGCGGAGCAGCGCGGCCTCCCGCAGAGCCGGCGGCAGGCTCTCCCAGCGAAGCGGGTCGGCCCCCAGCCGCGCGGCGGCGTCGAGCTGGCGGACGGCCGCGTCGACGGTGCGACGGAGGTTGGCTGTCTCGGCGTTGAGGGTGCGGTTGACGCCGGCGCGGATGTCGCGAATCACGCGCCCCTCCTCGTAGGCAAGGCGTCCGCCCTGGGCGCCGATCGAGCTGAGCGCGGCCCCGACGGCGGCGGCGGAACGCACCGTGACCAGCGGGCGGCCGCGTCGGACCCGGATCCTGGCGGGGACCTCGAGCGCGGTGAAGTCCGCCACCAGGCGGGCCGCCGCGTGGGCGTCGCGCGCAGGGATCTCCAGGTGGGGTGGCCGGCCCGGCCGGCTCGCGGAGCCGAGCGCGAGGAAGGCGCCGCGCAGCCGGCTCCGCCGGCAGCAGTTGCCGTCGCCTGCCTGCGGCCGGCCAGGGGGCAGTTCGACCCTGTATCTCGCCCTCCGGGCGGTGCGAACGCGCACCGCGTGGCCGCCGCTCCCGTCCGCATGAAGGATCGCGACGGCGCATCGCGCGGCGGCGGCACGCGGGGTCTCGATGCTCGCCGCCCCGAGCGTGGCGTCGCTGGTCAGGCTCATCCCTTCGAGCAGCGCGGCGCGACAGTGCGGCAGCGGCGGCAGGTGAGGAGCCAGCTCCGCGACCACCCTCTCGGTGAACGAACCGCCCCTGCTCGCGACCGGGTGGCTCAGCGCGGGTCGGGTCGTTGCACGTCGCGATGACGAACATCGACGGCCACGTCTCCCCCTCCGAGCCGCGAGGCCAGCTCAGTGGCGATCACCACGGAGCGGTGGCGGCCGCCGGTGCAACCGACGGCGATGTGCAGCGCCGTGCGGCTGCGTCGCCGCGCGGTGTCGATGACCCAGTCGAGCAGCGCGGTGCTGCGCTCCACCAGCTCCGCGGACTCGGGGTGGCGCATCACGAAGTCGCGCACCGGCTCGTCCAGCCCGGTGAGCGGGCGGAGCTCGGCCTCCCAGAACGGGTTGGGCAGGATCCTGCTGTCGATCACCCAGTCCGCCTCTGCCTGTGGCCCGTACTTGAAGCCGAACGATGACACCGTGCAGCGGAAGGTGGCCGCTCCGCCGCGGCCCGGCGCCACCACCTCGAGGATCCGGCCAGCGAGGTCCGCCTCGCTCATCGCGCCGGTGTCGATGACAACGTCAGCCGCCGCGCGCAGTGGCACCAGCATGCTCCGCTCCGCGCTGACGGCCGCCTGGCCGGCCCCCGCGGACGCGCACGGATGAGGCCGGCTGCTGTCGGCGAGACGGCGGACCAGGATCGCGTCGGGCGCGTCGAGAAAGACGACCCGGGCTCCGCTGATGGCCTGCAGCCCGGTCAGCTCCTCTCCGCGCCGGGCGTCGACGACCGCGACCGCGGGATGTGAGCGATGCGCCGACGTGAAGCCGTCGATGAGTGGCACGGGCAGGTTGTCGACCCCGGCGATTCCCGCAGCCTCGAGTGCGCGCAGAGCAGTCGCCTTGCCGGCGCCGCTCATGCCGGTGACGATCCACGGCTGTATCCCGCGCCCGGCATGCTCCACGGTGTCGAATTGTATGCGCCGCCTTCCGTGCACCCGCCGGGGTCTTGCATGTCACCCAAGCGCAAGGTGGCACGGGTAGATTTCGGCGCATTCTGGCCTATCCTCGAACCACGATGAACCGACCAAGCAGCGGCTGACCGTGCGCATCCTGGTGGCCGAAGACGATCCCGGCCTGCGCAGGGTTCTGACCCAGGGCCTGGAGGACCACGGCTTCTTCGTGGACGCGGTGGCGCGAGGCGATGACGCCATCGCCCAACTGCGCTTCTACGAGTATGACGTCGCGATTCTCGACTGGCGCATGCCGGGCACCTCCGGCGTCGACGTCGTCGCCTGGGTACGGCGGGAGAAGCGGCCCACCCGGCTGCTCATGCTGACCGCGCGCGACACCACCGCCGACCGCATCGAGGGGCTGGACGCCGGCGCCGACGACTACCTGGTCAAGCCCTTCGACTTCGGCGAGCTGCTTGCCCGGATCCGCGCCCTGCAGCGACGGCCGCCGGGAACGGACAGCGCAACCCTGGTGCGCGGGGGTCTCCATCTCGACCCCAGTCGTCGCGAGGTCACCGCCCACGGTCGCTCGGTGCACCTCAGCGCCACCGAGTTCAACATCCTCGAGCTGCTGATGCGCCGTGCGCCGCAGGTGGTCGACCGCAACAGCATCGCCCAGCAGGCGTGGCGCGACGAGACGGATCCGCTGGGCAGCAACGCCATCGATGTGCGGCTCAGCAGGCTGCGCGCCAAGCTGCCCGATGCCGGCGTGCGCATCGTCACTGTCCGCGGCGCCGGCTACCGGTTGGATCCCGCATGAGGGAGGTGCCGTCGCGGCTGGTCGGCATCTTCAGGCGACCGGTTCGCGACGTGCGCGGCGCTTCGCTGCGGGTTGCGCTCGTCGCCGCGGCGGTGGTGCTGGCGGCGTATGTCGCCATCGCCGCCGCAGTGATGTTGATCGTCACCCGCAACCTCACCACCGCGGTGGACAACCGACTGCAGGGGTACCTCAGCGGCACGCCGGCGAGCCCCAGCAACTTCCCCAGCACCGGCCCTGCCTACCACGAGCCCCTCCTGAGGTGGGTGGTGATCCCCGGCGGCGATGCGTATTTCGTCGGGCCCACCGGCCGGCTGCTGCCGTCGTCATCGCAGACAGCATCCGAGACTCTCCCTGCCGCTGCCCGCGGCGTCACCTCACCGACCACCGTCAAGTTCGCCGACGACAGCGACCTCCGTGCTGATGGGGTGACCACAGCCATCGACATCAATGGCGAGACGGTGTCGGGCGCGCGCCTGATCGTCGGCCAGTCGCTCGACAACGTCAGCACCACGCAGAAAAACATCCTCACCGCCGAGCTGCTGGTCGGGCCCATCCTGTTGGTCGCGGTGTTCTTCGGGGCTCTGGCGATCGGGCGTCGCGTCGCCGGCCCGATCGAGCGCGCCCGCCAGCGCCAGATCGACATGACCGCGGACGCGTCGCACGAGTTGCGCACCCCACTCTCGGTGATCGAAGCGCAGACATCGCTGGCGCTCGAACGCGAGCGCGATGTCACCTGGTACCGCCACGCGTTCGCAGCTGTGGGGGTGGAGAGCAAACGAATGCGCCACCTCGTCGATGACCTGCTCTGGCTGGCCCGTTTCGACAGCGCCGGGGCCGCGCCCATGTCAGAGGCGACCGACCTCGGCGTCCTCGCGGCGTCGGCGGCCACGCGGTTCGAAGCCGTCGCGCAGACGCGTGGTCTCACGCTCCACGTGGCGGTCGAGCCGGTGTCCACCATGATCAGCGCCCCCCCCGAGTGGCTCGATCGGCTGCTCGGCGTGTTGCTCGACAACGCCTGCCGCTACACACTCTCGGGGGGCACCATCGATGTGCGCGTGGGGCGGCGCGACGGCAGGGTGCGATTGGTCGTCGACGACTCCGGTCCGGGCATCCCACGCGAGGAGCGCTCGCGCATCTTTGACCGCTTCCGTCGCGCCAGCGACGCCCCCGGTGGCTCGGGGCTCGGCCTGGCCATCGCCGCTGCCGTGGTCAGCTCCAGCGGCGGCCGCTGGGACGTGGGCACGTCGGCAGCAGGGGGAGCCAGCATGGCGGTCACCTGGAGCCCGCTGATCCGCGATGGCTCAGAAACGGAGAGTTCGGCTGGGATTGAGCAGGTGACCAAGCCTCGGCCCGGCGCGCTGGCACCGCCGCCACCGGCGCACCCTGCCTGAGCAACCCCTCAGAGCAGTTCCTTGATGCTCAACGCCACGGCGTGGGGCACGGACTCGGCCAGCTCATCGACGTTGGCCTCACGGATGCCGTCGATGCTGCCGAAGCGGCGCAGGAGCGCCCTCTTGCGCACCGGCCCGAGCCCGGGGACAGAGTCGAGTCGCGAACGAAGAGCGCTCTTGCCGCGCCGCGCCCGGTGATGCGTGATGGCGAAACGATGCGCCTCATCGCGGACGCGCTGGACCAGGAACAGGGTCGGGCTGTCCCTCTCGATGATCGTGGGACGCGCCACCCCCGGCGAGAACAGCTCCTCATTGCGTTTGGCGAGGCCGAAGACCGGAATGTTGCCGAGCCCTGCGGCTCGCATCACGCGGTACGCGGCGTTGAGCTGACCCTTGCCGCCGTCGATCAGCACCAGGTCGGGAACGATGCCGAAGCTGTCGTCCCTGATCGCGGCGGTGGGGCCGTGACCGGCCTTCTCCACCCGCGCCTCGCCGTTGCTGCCGGCGGGATCGTCGACAGGAATGTCGTCGATGGTCGCTCCCTCGGCTCGGATCTTGAGCAGGCGTGCAAAGCGACGACGGAGAGTCTCTTCCATCGAGGCGAAGTCGTCGCTGCCCTCGACGGTGCGGATGCCGAAGTGGCGGTAGTGCGCCGGCTTGGGGCGGCCATCCTCGAACACGATCATCGAGCCGACCGAGTTGGTGCCCATGGTGTTGCTGATGTCGTAGCACTCGATGCGGCGCGGCGGACCATGCAGATGCAGACGTTCGGCGAGGTCGACGAGCAGCGCATCCGTGCGTTCGGCGTCGAAATCGTCAATGATGCGCCGCTGGCGGAGAGCGCTGAGCGCGGTGGCGCGAGCCTGTTCGACGAGCTCTCGCGGCCGGCCGCGACGAGCATGCCGCAGCGTCACCGGGCCGCCACGCTGGTCGGCCAGGAAATCCTCGACCACCGCGGCGTCCTCGAGCCTATCCGAGACGAGGATGGTGCGCGGCACCGTCGGAGCGCTGCCGTAATACTGCGGCACGAAACCGCTGAGGCATTCACCTGCGCCGAGGTCGGTCACGCCCTCCAGTTCGTGCGTCTCCATCGCCATGACGCGCCCTTTACGCACGGACAGCAGCGCCACCATGGCGCGGCCACCTTCCAGCGCGATGGCGACGCAGTCCTCGTCGGCACGCGAACCGGTGAGCATCTTCTGACGCTCGGCGATGCGATCGATGGCACGGAGCCGGTCGCGGAATCGAGCGGCCAGCTCGAAGTCGAGACTCTCGGCGGCGCCATCCATCTGGCGCCGCAACTGCTCTTCGAGCGCGTCGCTGCGACCTTGCATGAAGAGGTCGACCTGGTCGAGGAGGGTGGCGTATTCCGGCGCGTCGATGCGTGCCTCGCAGGGACCGCTGCATCGCTTGATGTGGTAGTCGAGGCAGACGCGGCGGCGCGCGAAGATCTCGTCGCTGCAGGTTCGGAATGGGAAAATGGTGCGCAGTGACTTGACCGTGGTGCGCAGCGACTGCGCGCTGGTGTAGGGGCCGAAGTACCTCGCGCCGTCCCTGACGATGCGGCGTGTGTAGTACGGGCGGGGGAACTCCGTGGCGCGCACACCGCCCTCGCCGCGCGGCGCGCGCACCTGCTCGCGGGCGGTGCCGGGCGCGTGGAACGGCCCCGCCCCGGGCTTGGGGATCTTGAGGTATAGATAGCTCTTGTCGTCCTTGAGGCGCACGTTGTAGCGCGGCCGGTATTGTTTGATGAGCGTGTTCTCGAGGATCAGCGCCTCGCGCTCGTTGAGACAGTCGATGACCTCGAAATCGAACGTGCGGTCGACCAGCGTGCGCGTGCGCGTGGGCAGCGATTCGATGGCGGTGAAGTACGACCGCAGCCGGCTGCGGGCATTGGCCGCCTTGCCGACGTAGGCGACGCGACCCTCGAGGTCGCGCATCACGTAGACCCCCGCCCCGGTGGGCGCCGCACGCAGGCGGGCGCGCAGCAGGTCCCCATTGTCGACCAGCCGGGCGCGCCGGGACAGCGTCCGCGTGCTCACCGTGTCACTGTACGGCGACGACGGATCCTGTCCGACGCCGGTTCAGCCCTCGGCGGCGGCGAGCTCGTCGAGGAAGGCCTTCTCGTCGAGCACGCGAACGCCCAGCTTGTGGGCACGGGCCAGCTTGCTCCCCGGCGCGGCACCGGCCACCACGGTGTGGGTGCGCTTGCTGACACTCGATCCCGGCGAGCCCCCGAGAGCGCGGATGCGTTCCTCTGCCTCGGGCCGCGTCAACGATTCCATGCTGCCGGTGAGAACCCAGGACTGGCCCTGCCACGGGCCCTCCGCGCCGGCGCGCACCGCCTCCGCGGTGACCCCGGCCGCCTGGAGCCGTTGCACCAGCTCAGCCCCATGCTCGACTGCGAACCAGCGCGCGACGTGCTCGGCAACGACCGGCCCAACTCCCGCCACCGCGATCAGCTCGGCGGCCGTCGCTGCGGCCAGCGCCTCGATGGTGCCGAAGTGAGGGGCGAGCAAAGATGCGGTGTGCTCCCCGACGTTGGGGATGCCCACTGCGTTGATCAGCCGGGTCAGTGGCACGGTGCGCCGGGCGGCGATCGATTGGTGCAGCTTCTCCGCCGAGCGCTGCGCGAACCCCTCGAGGGTGAGCAGCTGCTCGACCGTGACGCTGAAGATGTCGGCCGCGTCGGCGACAAAGCCCGCGTCGATGAGCTGGTTGATGATCGCCTCGCCGAGTCCCTCGATGTTCATGCCCGAACGCGAGGCGAAATGGCGCAGCCGCTCGCGCCGCTGTGCAGGACAGAGCGGGTTGAGACAGCGACGCACCACCTCACCCTCTTCGCGGACCAGCTCGGTGTCGCACGCGGGACAGCGGTCGGGCATCACCCAGGGCGTGGCGTCTCGGGGTCGGCGCTCCAGGAGAGGACGAACCACCTCGGGAATGACATCACCTGCCTTGTGCAGGAGCACGGTGTCGCCGATGCGCACGTCCTTGCGTGTCACCTCGTCCTCGTTGTGCAGCGTCGCTCGGCGCACGGTCGACCCGGCGACGAGGACCGGCCTGAGGTGGGCGACCGGGGTGACCGCGCCGGTGCGACCCACCTGCACGGCGATGTCGAGCACCTCCGTCTCCACCTCCTCGGGCGGGAACTTGTAGGCGATCGCCCAGCGCGGCGAGCGCGAGACCTTGCCCAGTTCCTCCTGCTGCGCCAGCGACGACACCTTGATGACGATGCCGTCCGTCTCATAGTCGAGGCCGTGACGCTTCTCCGCCCAGTGTTCGATGTAGGCGAGCACCTCGTCGAGGGAGGCAGCCACGTGCCGGTGCGGGTTGACGCGAAAGCCCATCAACTCGAGCCGGTCGAGGACGGCGGCCTGCGAGGGCAGGCGCGCGGGCGGCTCGAGCTGGTACATGAAGGTCGACAGCCCGCGCGTGGCGGTGAGGTTGGGGTCGAGCTGGCGCACCGCCCCCGCGGCCGCGCTGCGCGGGTTGGCATACGTGGGCTTGCCGGCCTCCTCGAGCTGGGCGTTGTAGGCGGCGAACCGCGCCTTGGGCAGGTACACCTCGCCACGCACCTCGAACTCAGCCGGCAGGCCCGCGGCGACATCGCGCAGGCGCATCGCCACGCTGCGGATGGTGCGAACATTGGCGGTCACGTCCTCACCCTCGACGCCGTCGCCCCTGGTGGCGGCGCGCACCATGACGCCGTCGCGATAGGTCAGCGAGATCGCCAGGCCGTCGATCTTCAGCTCGCAGACATAGGCATCCACGGCCCCGGCGCCGCGTTCGGCGCGGCGGAAGAATGCCTCGACCTCCTCCTTGGAGAAGGCGTTGCCCAGCGACAGCATCTGGCTGCGGTGGCGCACCTTGGTGAAGCTGTCAAGCGGTGCACCACCGACTCGCTGGGTTGGGGAATCGGGCGACTGCAGCGCGGGGTATTCGGCTTCGAGGTCGACCAGTTCACGAAACATCCGGTCGTACCCGGCGTCGGAGATCTCGGGGTCATCAAGGACGTAGTAGCGGTGTCCGTGGTACTCGAGCTGGGCACGCAGCTCCTGCGCCCGCGCCCGCGCCCGCGCCTTGGCCGGGATCGTGGGTTCGTCGCTCACCGATCGAGGACGGGGTAGATCGCCGAGTCGGCGACTGCGAAGATCTTCACCCCGGCGGTGTCGAACCTGATCACGACCTCCTCGCCGGAGCGGGTCATGGTGCTCTTAAGGATGCTGCCCTCACCCAGCTTGGGATGGGCGATGCGCATGCCCTCGCGATAGCGTTGCGGCGCCAGCTCGACGGGGTTGGGACGAACCGCGTGCGCGTGGACAGCGGCGCGAACGGCGCCGGGAGTGCGCGGTGGCGAGGGGACGCCGGCCCCGGGACGGCGGACGATTTCGAGCAGGTCGGCGGGCAGGTCGGCGAGGAACCGCGACGCCTCGGCGAGCTGCGGGGTGCCGTAGAGGTGACGGCGAAAGGCATGGAGCAGGTACAGGCGTCGCTGGGCGCGGGTGACGCCGACGTAGGTGAGCCGGCGTTCCTCGGCCACGCCGCTGTCGCCCTCCTCGAGCGCGCGCAGGTGGGGCAGCAACCCCTCCTCCATCCCGGCGATGAAGACGACGGGAAACTCAAGTCCCTTGACCTGGTGCAGGGTGATCAGGGTGACGCCGTTGGCACCCTCGTCGAGTGTGTCCACGTCGGAGACGAGCGCCACGTTCTCGAGGAACTGCGTCAGCCCCTGCGGCGGTGGCACGTCGGCGTACTCGGCGGCGAGGCCGACCAGCTCGGTGACGTTGGCCCAGCGCTCCTGGTTCTCCGGCGTGCCGTCATGGAGCATGCGCTGGTAGCCGGTGTCTTCGAGCATCCGCTCGAGGAACTGCGGCAACGGCATGCGCTCGGAGAGGTCACGCAGGCCGTCGATGAGCCGGTCGAAGTCGGCCAGCGCGCTCCGTGCCGCGGGCGTGACCTCGGCGGTTTCGTCGAGCCTGCTCACCGCTTCAAACGGGGAGATGCGCTTGCGCCGCGCGGTTCGCTCCAGCTCGGCGACGGTGCGGTCGCCAATCTTGCGCTTGGGCACGTTGACAACGCGGCCGAATGAGACGGAGTCACGCGGGTTGGCGATCAGGCGCAGGTAGGCGAGCACGTCCTTGACCTCGCGGCGCTCGTAGAATCGCAGTCCGCCGACGAGCCGATAGGGGATGCCGCGGCGGAGCAACACATCTTCGAAGGCCCGGGACTGGGCATTGGTCCTGTACAGAACGGCGCAGTCGTTGAGCGAGTATCCCTCGCGGCCGATCAGCAACTCGATCTCGGCGGAGACCGCGAGCGCCTCCTCCTGCTCGTCGAAGACCGAGATCAGGCGGATCATCTCGCCGCCGGTGCGCTCGGTCCAGAGCTTCTTGTCAGCGCGCTCGACGTTGCGCCGGATCACCGCGTGGGCCGCGTCGAGGATCACCTGCGTGGACCGGTAGTTCTGTTCGAGTGTGACGACTGTGGCATCCGGGTAGTCGCGACGGAAGTTGAGGATGTTGCGCACATCCGCGCCGCGCCAGCCGTACACGGAGTTGTGGGTGACCAGGCCGTTGGCAATGAAGTTGTGTGTGCCCGCCACATCGATGTCGTAGACATCGTCGTCAAGCTCGATGCGCTCGACCGCTTCGACGATGTCGTAGCCACCGCCTTCGTCGAACATCGCCATGCCAGGCTGAACCGATCCAGCGGGCAGGAAAGGAAGCGATCGGTGCGCTGAATCGGCGTCCGGGGCGCCCAGGCGAGCAGTCAGATGAACCTCAATCTCGTCGCCGAGAGCGCTCGCGATGGCCTCGGTGGTACGCGCGATCGCCGTGAAGTCCTTAAAGCTTGTTTCGTGGCGCCAACTCGCAGATTCGGCCTTGACCGGGCGGACTGACAACCCGGCACCGGCAAGTGCCTGCCTGGCGACCGGGTCGTTGCCCACGATCGTGATGCGGTGCATCGGGGTGCGCCCTCGTCGGTCGGCACACAGCGCAACCACCACGTTGCGTCGTTTGGAGTTGCGCGAGCGAGGCCTGAAATGGCTGGCGGTCTGCGCCAGGCCGAGGTCATCCAGGAGTCGCTTGGCACCGACACGCGTGTCGAACGCACTGAATACCCGGCGAAGGTAACGGGGATCGTGCACCAGACCGTTCGTCGACCCGCCCCGGCGAGGCACGAAGGGCAGTGTCGGGACCTGGTAGCGCAGCGAAAGGATGTACTCCTCGGCTCGTGCTTCATTCTCACTATCGTGCGTCGACAGAACCCAAACCGCATCAGCGTGCTCGCGCCTGCACCGAAGTTCGAATCCCACCACCGGTTTGTGCTGGCCCTTTGTGCACACCTGTGAGGTGCCGAGGCGGAAGCCCGTATCGTGGCGGAACATCAGGTAAGTGAAGAAGAGCTGCGGTGTCAGACCGAGGCGGTAGCCGGCGAAGTGCGTGTGTTCGGGGGTACTCACGAGGCGCCGCCCAGACCGGGTGGTGATGGCGATGCCGGGACCACGTCGATGACCTCGATGCACGCGAATCACGCTGGCAGGCCGAACGTCGCCGCTGCCGTGGTTCGAGCTGACCTGGTCGCCGACACACACGTCGTTCAGTGGCTTGGTCGAACCATCGGCCATGGTCACCAGGGTGTCGCCTACGAGGCACTGATCGTCGTCGCCGACGACGGTGAGACTGCGGTGTTTCTCCGCGAGCAGCTTGACCAGCACGTACTGGGCGAGGTTGGTGTCCTGGTACTCGTCGATGAACATGTGGCGGAAGCGCGCCTGGTACTCCTCGCGCACCGGGGCGCACTCGCGCAGCAGCTGCACGGTTCGCACCAGCAGGTCGTCGAAGTCGAGCGCGTCGGCCGCACGCATCTCCGCCTCGTAGGCGACGAAAGCGCGGGCGATGGTCGCTTCATAGGTCTGCCCGCCGGCCCTGGCCACGTATTGAGTGGCGTCGAGCAACTCGTTCTTGGCCGCGCTGATGGCATGGCCCACCTTGTTCACCGGGAAGCGCTTGTCGTCGATGCCCTCGGCGGCCATGGCACGGCGCAGTGCTGCGGCACGGTCGGCCTCGTCGTAGATGGAGAAGCCGCTGGCGATGCCGATGGCGCTGCCGTCACGGCGCAGGATGCGCGCCCCCAGCGCGTGGAAGGTGCCGATCCACATCCCCGACGTGCTGCCACCGAGGAGCACCTCGACGCGGCTCCTCATCTCCTTGGCAGCCTTGTTGGTGAAGGTCACTGCCATGATCTCGTGCGGGCGCACGTCGCGGGTGGCGAGCACGTGAGCGATCCGATGGGTCAGGACGCGCGTCTTGCCGCTCCCCGCGCCGGCGAAGATGAGCAGCGGGCCATCCGGCGCCAGCACAGCCTCGCGCTGGGCGTCGTTGAGCTCGGCGAGCGAGGGCGTGGGGGTGGTGCTGGTGGCGCTCAGGATGGGCTGGGAAGGGGGACCGCGCCGGGTGGGTGCGGAGGGGTGATGACCACAGCATTGTAGGAGTCGGGACGGCGGTCATCGATCAGGTGGTTGCGTGGTGTCCGGCGCCTCGCCGTGGCAACCGTGTCCAGGTCCACGTCGGCCACCAACAGGGTCTCCTCCTCTGCCCCCGCCGGGCCGGCGACGGGCCAGCCGTCGGCAGCGACGATGACCGAGGCGCCGAGGAAACGCACATCTCGCTCGATGCCGACCCGGTCCGCGCAGGCCATCACAACACCGTTTTGTGCGGCGCTCGCCATGGCCACGATGTCACCCTGGCAGTACCCGGCGGCGTCGTATATCTGCCGCCGGAACGACGCCACCCAATTGGTGGGCACGGCCACCACCTCCGCGCCGGCCACGGCCAGGCTGCGCACCGCTTCGGGGAACCAGAGGTCGTAGCAGATGACCATGCCGACGCGGCCGAACGGCAGGTCGACGACGGGCAGCTCGCCGCCCGGTTGGAACCACGACTGCTCGTCGTGGAACAGGTGCAGCTTGCGATACGTCGCCAGCGTTCCGCGCGGCCCGAGCAGAACCGCGCTGTTGTAACGCACTCCGCCGTCGCTCTCGTTCACCCCGACGACGCAGTGCATGCCGCTGGCCGCGCACACCTCGGACAGCGCGCCCACGATCTGCCCCGCGATGGCATCCTCTGCCGTCCGCGCCGCCTCCTCTTCGGATTCGAACACGTACCCGCTCGACGCCAGCTCGGGGAGCACGAGCAGGTCGACGTTCTCGCCCGCGGCACGTGTCGCCCACGACGCGGCTGCGGCGCGGTTGCCGTCCGCCTCCCCGACGTGCGGAGCGTACTGCGCCACAGCGATCCTCACCGGGCGGCTCACAGCGCCTCCTCCCCTGCGTTGACTGTCACGCGTGGGACCCGCGACGACACCGCGCAGAGCACCTCGTTGGCGATGGTACCGATCGCCGCCGCGACCGCTGCCGCATCGATGGCGTGGCCGCCGGCTCTGCCGACCAGTGTGGCGATATCGCCGGGCGCCACCTCGCCGCCGTCGGTGACGTCAACGCCGAGCTGGTCCATGCTCACCCTGCCGATGATGGGGCACACCGCGCCGCCGAGGATGACACGGCCGCAGTTGCCGTTGCGCCGGTCGACGCCGTCCGCGTACCCCGCGGCCACCGCGGCCACCCGGCTGCGCCGTGGTGCGAACCACTCCCGGCCGTAGCCGACGCTGCCCCCCTCGTCGACCTGCTTCACCTGGGTGACCAGCGCACGGAGCTGCAGCGCCGGCCGTACCGCGACGATGCCTTCGCAGTGGGCGGGCGGATAGCCGTAGAGCGCGATCCCCGGCCGCATGATGTCGTGGTGCGTCTGCGGAAGCCGGAGCAGAGCCGCACTGTTGGCGCAGTGCAGGAGAGCTGCGGGGAAGGTCTCGCGCAGACGCGCAACCACCGCGAGGAAGCGCTGATGCTGCTCGAGAGTGAAGACCGTGGACTGGGCATCGGCCTCGGCGAAGTGCGTGAACAGCGCCACCACGACGACGTCGGTGCCGGCCTGCCGAAAGGCGTCGCGGACCGCGTCGACCTCGGCGAGCGGCGTGCCCAGCCTCCCCATGCCGGTGTCGATCTTCCAGTGCACACGCACCGGCCGTCCTGCTTCACGGACCGCCGCCGCCGCAGCGGACACGCCGGCCTGGTCGTACACGGCGATGTCGACGTCATGCGCCGCCGCCAGCGACATCTCTACCGGCATCGTCCAGCCGATGTTGAGGATCGGCGTGGTGATCCCGGCGCGGCGCAGTTCCAACGCTTCGGAGATCGACGAGACTCCCAGCCAGGCGGCGCCGCCGGCAATCGCAGCCCTGGCCGCCACCAGTGCGCCATGTCCGTAGCCGTTGGCCTTCACCATCGCCATCAGCTCGGTGCGTCCTCCGGCGAAGGCACGCAGCGCGGCCGTGTTGTCGCGCAGCGCGGCGACGTCGACCTCAGCCCACTTGGTGGCGGGCGGCGTCATCGCGATGAGCGGGCGAGGACGCCGGCAGCGGTGGGCCGACCGCTGGTGGCGCGGACCTCACGCATCAGACCGAACGGCGTTGCCTCGTCGGTCTGGCCGAGCGGGTTGTCTGCGACGGCGGCGAGCACCGTCGCCCGGTCGACCCCGGCGCTCGAGCCGAGCACCGACGCGGTCAGGTCGTTGGCGTCGATCACCGCAACTTCGATTCTGCAGCCGTCGCTGGAGAGAGCGGCGGTGAGCTCGCAGGCGGCACCGTCGGGGTCCTCGGGGCCCTTGATCGCGTAATGGTCATACGGGGGCAGGTTGAGGTGCGACGGCCCGTCGATGGCGTTGACACCGGCGCCGGCGACGCGATAGAAGACGCCGCGCATGCGCAATGGTCTGGTTACCGCGGCGGCTGCCGCGGCGAGCAGGATGCGCGGAACGCCGGCCTCCTCGATGGCCAGCTGCATGGTCGCGGGGTGGCCGATGCCGATCCCGGTGGGCACCCGGCTGACAAAGCGAGCCAGAGCGCGCGCCAGAGAACTCACCCGCACCTCGTCGACGGGCAGCGATCGCCCCTGGGTGATGGCCAGGGCCTTCTCGCTGACCAGCAGGGTGTCGCCGTCGGCGAGCGGCACGCCGTGCTCACGCAGCTCGTGCAGCGAGTGGCGCAGCTCCGCGAGTAGGTCGTCGCCGCCGACCAGCACCTTGGAGCGCAGCGGCACGCGCGCCACGATCCGCCCGTCGCGCAGCCGGGTGAAGAGGTGGCGGCCGAAGTTGGCCCGGCAACTGTCGAAGATGCAGCGCGCATCGTCGCCGGACCTCGCCACCATCTCGTCACCGCGACGGGCAAATCCCGCCTCGTAACTGGCCTCGTCGATGCGCATCGCCTTGTCGTCGAAGAAGATGCGCAGCCAGATCTCCGCGTTGATGACGCGCCAGAAGAACATCGACTCCGCGCTCTCGCCCGCACACGCGGCGCGGAAGCCCTCGGCGACCGCAGCGGCCTGCCAGTACGGTCGCGCGCTGAACCGCGGGGAGCGCAGCAGGCTCTGGAGCGCGGCGCGCTGGCGGCGATACCAACGGAACTCGGGCGTGGTGAAACCGATCTTCTTGCGCCGCGTGCGCACCATGGCGGGGAGCACGTCGGCGAGGCCCTCGCGCAGGACCCAGCGGTTCCAGCCGTTGCGGATGATGGCGTCGGCGGGCAGACGAAGGATGTGCTCGACGAGCTCCTGGTCGAGAAAGGGCAGCCTGGCCTCGAGCGAATGAGCCATGGAGCAGCGGTCCTCGTAGCGAAGCAGCGGGGGCAGGCTCCACACCAGGAAGTCCTGGAGCAGCCGCTGCTTGAGGTTGTCGTTGACGCGCTCGTCAACGGGCGCCCGCTTGCGACGCACGAAATCACGGTGCAGCATGGGGCGCACATCGACGTGCAGCCGGCGGTCGCGCAGCCTGCGTCGCACCAGCGGCATGTAGATGTCACGCGACCGCCACGCCTCGCGCGCAAAATCTGCCCAGCGACGCTCGCGCGCCAGTTGGCGCACGTAGACGAACGGATAGTGGTCGTAGCCGGCGAGCAGCTCATCACCGCCCTGGCCGTCGAGAACCACGGTGACGTCCTTGGCGGCACGGCGGGTGACCATCCACATCGCGAACGGCGCGCTGCTCACCATCGGCTGTTCGACGTGCCACACCCACGCTTCGAGCTCGCGCACGAAGTCCACCGCGGTCGGCTCCACCTGCGCGTTGTCCGCGCCGGTCTCGTCGAGCACCGCCTCGATGTAGCGCGACTCGTCGATGGGATCGCCGGGGAAGACGGCGGAGAAGGTCTTCAGCCTCTCCCCCAGCGACGCGGCGTCGGGAAGGTGATCGGCAAGCTGGCGCGCCATCACCCCGCAGATCGACGATGAGTCCAGTCCACCGGAGAGGCAGATCCCCACCGGGACGTCAGAGATGAGCCGGCGCGCCACAGCGCGGTCGAACACCTCGCGAAACGCGGCAGGGTCGGCAGAGCCGGTCTCGTCGAGCCGCGGCGTCCAATAGCTTGTGGTGGTGATGCCGGCGGCGTCGACGGTCACGTACGCCGCCGCCGGCACCTGGCTGATCCCCTCGAAGAATGTGGCGTGGGATTTGTGGTCGAAGGCGCCGTGGGCGAGGTACTCGTACATCGACTGCTCGTCGACATGGCGCTCGAAGCTGTCGTCCTGCAGGATCGCCTTGATCTCCGAGGCGAAGAGCACGCGGTTGCCGCTGCGCGCGAAGTACAGCGGCTTGATGCCGAAGTGATCGCGGCAGAGCACGAGCTTCGGCCGGTCGCCGCGCGCGTCGAGCAGGGCCAGGCCCCACATGCCGTTGAAGCGAGGGAAGGCATCGGCCCCCCATTCCTGGTAGGCGTGGAGCACCACCTCGGTGTCGCAATGGGTGGCGAAGTGATGGCCGAGCGCCTCCAGCTCGACGCGCAGCTCGCGGAAGTTGTAGACCTCGCCGTTGTAGACGATCTGCAACCGGCCAACTTCGACGGACATCGGCTGCTGCCCATGGGCGACGTCGATGATGCTGAGCCGGCGAAAACCCAAGGACGCCTCGTCGGTCTCGAGGTACCCGTCGTCGTCCGGGCCTCGATGCCTCTCAGCGTCGGTCATCGCGGTGAGCAGACGGCTGTCGCGCGGGCCGAAGAACCCGGTGATTCCGCACATGTCGTCAGGACGCCGGCGTCGGCTTCATCGCCGCATTAAACAGGCGGAGGCGAGAACTGGCGTCGCATCGCCCCTCTGTAGAAACACGGCGTCCCCGCGCGAGGCTCAGAAGTCGAGGTCGTCCCCCATCCCCATGCCGCCCATGCCGCCCATTCCGCCCATGCCGCCCATGCCGCCGCCCATACCGCCCATGCCTCCGCCATGCGAATGCCCACCACCCGCGGACACCTCGTCCTCCTCGGGTTCGGGGGCGTCGGCGATCAGGGCCTCAGTGGTCATCACCATGGTGGCGATCGAGACAGCGTGGGTGAGCGCACTGACCACCACCTTGGTGGGGTCGATGACACCGCGCTCGACGAGATTGGCGTAGTCGCCGGTGCGGGCATCGAAACCCTCATCCCCGCTGAGCTCGGCGATGTGATGGGCGACGGTCGGACCGTCAAAGCCCCCATTGCCGGCGATGATGCGGATCGGGTCCTGCAGGGCGCGGCGCACGATGCGCGAACCTGTGGCCGCGTCGCCGGTGAGTGAGAGCGCGTCGATGGCGCTGGTGGCGCGCAGCAGCGCGACACCGCCGCCGACCACGTAGCCGTCCTCGACGGCGGCGCGCACGGCCGCGATCGCGTCCTCGACCCGAGCCTTGCGCTCCTTCATCTCCACCTCGGTGGCCGCTCCGACCTTGATCAGCGCGATGCCGCCGACGAGGCGCGCCAGGCGCTCCTGCAGCTTCTCGCGATCCCAATCCGAGTCGGTGTCCTCGATCTCGCGCCGGATGTCGTCGGCCCTGGCGGCGACCGCAGCGGGATCACCACCGCCCTTGAGGATGGTGGTGTTCTCCTTGGTGACGATCACGCGCTCGGCGCTGCCCAGCTGGTCGAGACGGACGGCGTCGAGGCGAAGGCCAACCTTCTCTGTGATCACGGTCGCGCCGGTGATCGCCGCGATGTCCAGGAGAATCGCGGTCCGGCGATCACCGAAGGCCGGTGCCTTGACGGCCACCGCGGTGAACGAGCCGCGCAGCCTGTTGACCACGAGCGTGGCCAGGGCCTCGCCTTGGACGTCCTCGGCAAGGATCAAGAGTGGCCGTCCGGACTGCACGACCAGCTCGAGCGCGGGGAGCAGGTCGGCAACGGCGCTGACCTTGGCGTCGGTGATCAGCACTGCGGGCTTGTCGAGGACGGCTTCCATCGCCTTCTGGTCGGTGACCAGGTACTGCGAGACATAACCGCGATCGAACTGCATCCCCTCGACGACCTCGACCTCGGTCTCGATGCCGTTGCCCTCTTCGACAGTGACCACGCCGTCGCGACCCACGTGCTCGAAGGCCTCCGAGATCATCGTGCCGATCCCCTCGTCGCCGGAGCTGATGGTGGCGACGCGCTTGAGGTCCTCGTCACCGGCAAGTGGGTGCGACTGCGCGCGCACCGCGGCGACGACCGCGTCGGCGGCGGCGAGCATGCCGCGTCGCAACTCGGTCGGCGATGCGCCGGCGGCGAGATTGCGCAGCCCGTCGTTGATGAGGGCGCGGCCCAGGACGGTCGCGGTGGTGGTGCCGTCACCGGCGATGTCGTTGGTCTTGACCGCGATCTCTTTGAGCAATTGCGCGCCCATGTTCTCGAAGTGGTCCTTGAACTCGAGATCGCGAGCGATGGTGACACCGTCGTTGGTGATCAACGGCGAGCCGAACTTCCTGTCGATGACGACGTTGCGACCACGTGGCCCCAGCGTCACCGACACCGCGTCGGCGACACCGTCGACACCGCGGCGCAGGGCCGAGCGCGCCTCTTCATCGAAACGCAGTTGCTTTGCGGACATGGGAAATCAGGGCCTCCACGCAGACGCGACGCAGCCCAGCGGCCGCGTCACACCACCGAAGTTTTGGTCAGTTGGATCCGTTACCGGCGACGACGGCAAGGATGTCCTTCTCGCTGAGGATGAGGTACTCGGTCTCGTCGACCTTGACCTCGCTGCCGGCGTACTTGGCGTACATCACCCTGTCGCCGACCTTGACGTCGAGCTCGACGCGTTTGCCGGTCTGCTCGTTGTAGCGCCCGCTGCCGACCGCCTCGACGGTGCCCTCCTGGGGCTTCTCCTTGGCGGTATCGGGGAGGACGATGCCGCTCTTGGTCATCTCCTCACGCTCGAGGGGCTTGATGACGACGCGATCTGCCAGGGGACGAAGTTTGACGGCCACGGGGACCTCCCTTCTCATCGAAGTTGGTTAGCACTCTCACCTTGAGACTGCTAACACTCTACCCCAGCGAGTGCCAGCCTGGCAACCTGCAGGGCCCTGTCCGAGGGGGGACCTGCTCTCCTCGCTTGGGTCAGGCGCCCAGCGACTTGAGCAGCATGTCGGTGCCGTAGGCGGCCAGGAATCCGCAGAGCAGGCCGAACATGCCCATCTGGTGGCTGCCGATCTTGCGGTTGACGTGCTGGAGCTCGCCGATGACGTACGCGATGGCGCCGGCGGCGAGAGCGAGGAACAGCACCGACACCGCCTGGCTGATCGTCGACGCTCCGCTGACCCGCGTCACCCCGTAGCCGACCAGGGTTCCGACCAAGGTGGGGCCGCCCCCGACGAGGCCGAGGACGCCGAGGAAGGTCCAGCTCGGCTTGCGGCCGATCATCGGGCCGCTGATACCGAAACCCTCGGTGATGTTGTGCAACCCGAACCCGATCACCAGGACATAGAAGAACCGGTAGGCGCCAGCAGCGGCCGACTGGCCGATGGCGAGGCCTTCAGAGAAGTTGTGCAGCCCGATGCCGATGGCGATGAACAGCGCCGTGCGCAGCGGCGGAGCCAGCGGCGGTCGGGCGCCGACGTGCGCCGCGGCGAGCGCACCGGGCCCGCTGGGGAGCGGGTTCCGCCGGCTGATCCGCTCGAAGAAGACCAGGCTGAGAAGCCCGGTGGCGAGGCCGGCCGCGAACAGGAGGCCAAAGCCCGCTCCCGCACCCGAGGACCGGCCCAGCTGCCCCTCGACCGTCTGGCTGGCGTTGCGGATGACGTCGTAGAAGATGAAGAGAAGGACGCCGACCGATCCCGAGGTGAGAAAGGACATCAGCCGCGGGCCGGGACGACCCCAGCGCGCGATCGGCAGCCCCACCATGATGGTCAGGCCCGAGACAGCACCGAGGACGGCGGTACCCGCGAAGCTCATCGACTTAGGTTAGCCTAACCTAACCCGATTCTGAAACCTCCGGGGCCGACTCGACCCACACCGTTGCGGCCACGCCTTCGCTGACCACCACCGGGTGTCCGTCGACGACCAGCCGGAGCTGGCCCTCCCCGCGATCGCGGACCAGGACACGCGCCTCGGGGAGCAGGCCGCCGTCGTGCAACACGGCCAAGAGGTGGGGCGCGTCGTGTTCGGCGACCTCGGACACCCTGAAGACCCGCGACTCGACGCCGGCAGGGAGGTCGGGCAGGCGCACCATCGGCCGTCCCTGGGGAGGGCGACGGCCGGGGATGACGTTGCCATGGGGGCAGGTCGAAGGCCTGCCGAGATGCTCGTCGAGTCGCTCGAGCACGACCTCGGAGACACCGTGGGACAGCGCCGCAGCCTCGCGGTCGGCGGTGGCCCAGTCGAGGCCGAGGACGTCGGTGAGCCAGCGCTCGACGAGCCGGTGGCGGCGCACCACCGTGGCGGCGGCCACCCGGCCGGCGTCCGAGAGGTGGACGCTGCGATCGTCGGCGAGGGTCACCCAGCCGTCCCGGGCAAGACGCTGCAGGCTGACGCTCACCGTCGGCGGGCTGACTGCGAGCCATTCGGCGATGCGCCCCGGCCGAGGCACCTCACCCTCGTGCTCGATGTAATAGATGGTCTCGAGGTATCGGTCGGTCACCTCGGAGCGCGCCGGGGGGACGTCGGTGCCGCTCATCTTGCGATGGTAGACGGGCGCGATCCGCTCCCTCAGGCGTACTGGTCGAGGGTGGGGTCGACGCTGATCCCTGCGGCGTCGGAGCCGCGCAGACGCAGGCGGTGCCACCCCGCGGCTCCGATCATCGCCGCGTTGTCGGTGCACAGCAAGAGCGGCGGAACCGTGACCGGCAGCCCGGCGAAGTGCCCGCGGACGGCCTCGCGCAGCGCCGTGTTGGCCGCCACCCCACCGACAACCACAAGGCGCTCGGCGCCGCGACGGTCAGCGCAGACCGACAGAGCGTGCACCAGCTGTCCAACCACGGCGGCCTGGAAGGCCGCGGCGAGATCGCTGACCACGGCGAAGTCGCGAGGTGTCCCCTCGGCGGTCAATGCGTCGCTGCCGAGATCGCGGATCGTGTAACGCAACGCGGTCTTCAGCCCGCTGAACGACATCGCGTCCGGCAACCGGGTGCTCGGCAGCGGGAACCGGGCCGGGTCGCCGCCCCTGGCCGCGCGCTCGACCAGCGGTCCGCCCGGGTAGCCGAGCCCAAGCAGGCGCGCCGCCTTGTCGAACGCCTCGCCGGCGGCGTCGTCCCGGGTCGACATGAGCCTGACCGCGTCGCCGTGATCGCGCAGCTCGACGACGTCGCTGTGGCCGCCGCTGACCACCAACGCCAGGTAGGGCGGTTCCAGGGAGGTGTCGCTGAGCCAGGCGCTGTACACATGCCCTGCCATGTGCGACACACCGACTATGGGCAGGCCTCGCGCCACCGCTGCCCCCTGCGCGTAGAGCGTCCCGACGAGCAGGCAGCCGGCGAGGCCAGGGCCCCTGGTCACCGCCACCGCGTCGATCGACCCCCAGCCGCCGACGGCGGTGAGCGCCTCGTCCACCACCGGGCCGATGGCTTCGAGATGGGCGCGTGCCGCAAGGTCGGGGACCACACCGCCATGCGCGGCGTGCAGCGCGATCTGCGATGACACGAGGCTGCTCAACACCTCCCTTCCGTCCTTCACGACCGCCGCCGCCGTCTCGTCGCACGACGTCTCGACAGCGAGCAGGTTCAGAGGGGGTACTCCGAGGAGGGAGCCGAACCCAGGCCGGCGACGTCAATGTTCGCGAAGATGTCGAGGAAGCGGCGCTTGAAAGAGGGGGCGTGAATGCTGTCGCTCCACATGATCACCGCGTCCTCACCGTTGTCGGTGTAGTAACCGCGTCGCCGTCCGATCGGCTTGAATCCGAACCACTCGTACAGGCCGATGGCGTGGTCATTGCCGGCCCGCACCTCGAGCGTCAGCCAGCGGGCGCCGAGGTCGTAGCTGCGCTGGATGAGCGCGGCGAGCAGGGTCTTGCCGTATCCCTTGCCCTGGTCACGGCGGCGCACCCCGATGGTGGTGACGTGCGCCTCATGGACCACCTTCCACAGCCCGGCGTAACCGACCAATTCCCCATCCTCGCGGAGCACGATGTACGACGCCTGCCGGTTCTGTGCGAGCTCGGTGGCGTAGGCGTTGCGTGGCCATGGCGAGAGAAAGATCTCGCGCTCGATGGCCTGGACGGCCGGGATGTCCTCAGGACGCATTCGCTCGATGGCGACGCGCGGGACGACCTGCATTGACTCTCACCGCGACTGCTGATCCGAAAGATGAGTTTAACAGTCATTCAAGCCCTTGCCCGCTCAGCAGCATCAAAGGTCACCGGGTCTGGCCGCGCCGCTCCTCCGCGTGAGTCGCGGCGAGTCCGGCCGTGTCCAGAGGCGGCTGCGCGAGAGCCCAGGGCACCGCCGACGCAAGCGCCTGGCGCGGGTCGACAAGCCGCGCCTCGAGCCCGGGGATGACGGTGGTCGCGACGAGGTGCGGCGACGCCTCGACGGCAGTGGCGTCGAGCCTTTCCACGGGCGATTCCTGCTGGGGGCGGCCGTCCCGCCGGAGGTAACGCGCCCGGTAGACACCGCCGCGGCCCGCGTCGGCGACGGCGACGAGGATCTCGCCATCGGCACCCCCTGCCGCTGCCGCCACCGCCAGCAGGTTGCCGGCGCCGTGCAGCGCGAACCCCCGTGCCGACGCCACCCCGAGCGCCGCCGCCATGCCGGCGCGCACCCCGCTGTACGACCCCGGGCCGGTGAGCACCACCACAGCTTCGGTGGTGTCGTCGAGCAGTTCGCCGACGGCGCCGGGGAGGAGCACGTCGAGTTGTCCACCGGGAATCTGGCGCTCGTCGAGCACCCGGCCGGCCGTGTCGGTGCGCAGCACCCGCGCACAAACCCGCGACGCAGTGTCGATGGCGATGACGCTCATCGGCGCGCCAGCCCGACGCCGGTCGCCGTCCACGCTGCGGCGATGTGTTCGGGCGCGGGCTCGTCGAGGTGGAGCATGCGGTGCTGGTCGAGGACCCCCGTCTCAATCGACACGGTCGCGGGCGCGAAGCCGGTGAGGCCAGCGTACTCGGCCCATTCGATGACCGCGGCACCGTCGACAAGAAGTCCGTCGAGGTCGAGCACATCGAGCGAGCCGGCGCGGCCGAGGCGGTACAGGTCGATGTGGTGCACGGTGAGTCGAGCCGCGCGGTGCGGCTGATGGAGCACGAATGTGGGACTGCGCACGGCCATCGGGTCCCCGCCCGCCCCCGCCACGACGCCGCGCACCAGGCAGGTCTTGCCCGCGCCCAGCGGCCCATTGAGCGCCAGGACATCACCCGGCCGGAGCACCCTGCCGAGCGCGGCGCCGTGTCGCTCGGTTGTGGCGGGCGAGTCGCTGGTCAGGTCGGCGAGAGGAGGGCTCACGAGAAGTGGCCGGCGTGGTCGGGCGGAAGGGGCAGCTCGATTCCGCCGGGACCGTCGAGGAGGCGCACACCCTCGCCCTCGGAGAGTGCGCCCACCATGGTCAGCGGGGCCAGGCCGTCCGGCCAGGCTCCCAGAAAAGCGCGGACGTCGTGCTCGGGAACCGTGGCGACCAGCTCGAAGTCCTCACCGCCGCTGATCGCCAGTTCGAGCCAATCCTTGCCAAAACGTTCGACCAGCGAAGGGTCGACCGGCATGTCATCGGCCCACAGCTCGATCGCACATGCGCTGGCGCGCGCGGTACGCAACGCATCGAGCACCAGGCCGTCGCTGACGTCGCCGCCACAGCGCACCCCGCGCGCCACCAGCTCGCGTCCTTCGCGGAGCCGCGTTGCCGGCTGCAGCTGCGCTTCGATCCAGCGCTGCTCGGCAGGCGATGCCGGCTCGACGCCCTCGAGGAGCATTCGCAGGCCGGCCGCGGCGCGGCCCAGGACCCCGGTGACCAGGAGCACGTCGCCGGGCCGGCCGGCGGAGCGCAGCAGGGCGCGCCCGGTGGGCACCACGCCGGTGACGCAGACATCGATGACCATGGGACCGTCGATGGCGCTGACGTCACCGCCGACCACCGCGCACCCCGCCGCGGCGGCCGCTTCGCACAGCCCGCGCTGGATCTCGAGGACGTCCTCGAGCTGCTCGGCGCGCCGCGCGCAGACCGTTGCCAGGCAGTTCACCGCCTCTGCCCCGCTGCCGGCGAGGTCGGAGACCGCCACCGCGAAGGCTCGCCGGCCGAGCTGGCGGGGGGTGATCCAACTGCGTCGGAAGTCGACGTTCTCGACCAGCGCGTCAACGCTGAGCGCGAGATCGCAGTCCGGCGGCGGGTGCCACACCGCGGCGTCATCGCCGGCGGCGACGACTGTAGCGAGCTTGGACTCGGCCCTGGCGATGCCGATCAGCTGCTCGAGGAGGGCGCCCTCCCCCACGCTGGCGAGGGCCGGGCCGCCCGACCCGAAACGACGCTCAAGTTTAGTGGCGGATTCAGGCATTGCGGAAGCCAACTTTAGGCAGCCGCGGCAAGAAATCCGCAACTGATTCGCCCACGGCCTTGCATTTGGGCCGCCTCACCCTCTATCGTGCCGCGGGATCGGGGGCCGCAACCCCGGTGTGGGCGGAACCAGCTCAGCCTCCACACGGGGGAATGGAGGGGATCATTGCGGGGTACTCGCAAACTCGTCCTGATCGTGGTCGGCTGTGCCGTCCTGCTCAGCGCAGGCGTCACCGCCATCCCCTCCGGTCACGCCAGCACCCAGACTGACGCTCTACGCGCCCGCAGGGCTCAACTTATCCAGGAGCTCGCGGCGGTGCAGCTGACACGGAACAGTGCTTCAGGGTCGCTGAGCCAGGCTGAGCAGGCGTTCGCCAACGCCCAGGAGCAGTTGCTCACGGCTCAGCAGCGGCTCGCGGCTCTCAATGCCCGCCTCCTCGCCCTCAGCGGCCAGGTCGTTGACGACGAGGCGACGATCATCAAGGCCAAGCAGCAGCTTGCCGCCCTGACGCGGCAGAGCTACGAGAGCACCGCCACTGATTCGTGGATCGCCGCCGTCCTCAGCGCCTCCTCCTTCAACCAGGCGATGGACCGGCTGGCGGGCACGTCCCACGTGGCCGAGCAGGTCAGGAACCTCCAGGCCAACCTCCGTAACAAGGAGGCGGCGATCAAGGCCGAGCAGGCCGAGATCGTGGCCGACTCCGCCAAGGGCACCGCCCTCGAGGAGCAGCTCGCCCAGGACGGCAACGCATTCCTGGTGCTGGTCGAGCAGCGCGACGCCGCCCTCCAGGCTGCCAACGGCCCCGCACGCGCGATCGCAGCCCAGATTGCCGAGATCGACCAGGAGATAGCCGCCGCGAACGCGCCGCCGGTGATCAGGGTCAGCAGCGGCGGGTCGTGCGCCAACCACTTCTCGTTCGGACAGTGCACCTGGTACGTCGCCAGCAGACGCTGTATCCCGTGGTCCGGCAACGCCAAGGACTGGTTCTACGCGGCGGCCGCCTACGGCTTTCCTGTGGGTCACACGCCTCAGGTCGGTGCCGTGGTCGTGTTTTGGCCCGGCGGGGACGGGGCCAGCTCGGTCGGCCACGTCGCCTACGTCGAGGCCGTCGGCCCGGCCGCCGGTGTGCCTGCCGGCTCTTTCAAAGAGTCCGAGATGAACTTCGCCAGCGGCGGCGGTGGTTGGGACCGGGTCAGCTATCGAGTCCTGCCCGACAACTCATCGGGCATCCAGGGCTTCATCTACAACAAATAGGCGGCGCTGAGCGACGCCAGGCGTTCACGGTCGAGGTCGCGGATCGAGTGCAGCCGCTCTGATGCCGCGTCGAGCCGCGGATCTCGCGCGGTGGCGGCGTCCGCGATGGCCACGCAGGGCATTCCCGCGGCCCGCGCTGAGAGAACACCGAGCACAGAGTCCTCGACCGCCAGGCAATTGGCGGCGGGCACACCGAGCCGTTGGGCCGCGCGCAGGTAGACGTCGGGAGCCGGCTTGCCGCGCACCTCGTCCTCCGCGGAGCACGCTGCATCGATCAGTTCGGCGATACCCAGCCCGGCCATCGCAGTGTCGATCAGATGACGCGGGGACGACGACGCGACCGCGCAGCGCAGCTGGCAGGCGCGCACCAGGCGCACAACCTCCACAGCGCCTTCCATGGCGATGCCGCGCGTGCGCACCTGCTCACTGACGCCGTCGACAATCCGGCCGACCACATCGGCAATGGACGCACCGGACCACGGCCGACGCGCATGCCAGAACCGCACCATCTCACCGGTTCGCATGCCCATAGTCTGCCGGCAGTCGGCCTCGGTGAGGTGCACGCCGAGCGATCCGAACACCTCGATCTCCACGCTCCGCCACACCGGTTCGCTGTCGATGAGCACGCCATCCATGTCGAACACGACGGCGCGGAGGCCGCCTGTCCGGAACGGCTCGTGCGTGGTCACCGCAACTGCCGCTGTTCGAGAACGCGACGGACTCTCTCCTGGGCTGCGGGCAGTTCATCGATGACGTCCCCTGGCAGCACACCGGCGCGACCGCGGCGGTGCTGCAGCGCCAGGCCCGCCTCGGCGTGCACGAACACCGCGGCGACGGCGGCGTCGAAAGGCTCGAGACCCTGCGCGATCAACGCCGCGAGCAGCCCGGACAGCACATCACCGCTGCCGCCGCTGGCCAGGGCCACGACGCGGAGATCGCTGACATGGACGCGCCCGTCCGGAGCGGCGACCACGGTGTCGCTGCCCTTGAGGACGACCACCGTGCCGCTGTCCCGCGCAAACGAGGTGGCGACTTCGCGGCGGCGCTGCTGCACCGCCGACGTGGCCAGCGAACACAGCCGTCCCATCTCCCCCGGATGAGGAGTGAGCACGACCGGCTGGTTGCAGCTGCGCCAGTCCACCCCTCTCGCGGCCGCGATGTTCAGCGCGTCGGCGTCGACAACGGTTGGGGCGGGCAGCTCGTGGAGAAGGTCGACCACGAACCGCTCCGTGCCGGGTGCGCGCCCAAGCCCGGGACCGAGCACCAGCGTGGTGGCGCCGGGGAAATGACGCTCGCGAAGAACTGGCAGGGCCTGCGGTGCGACGCCGCCGTCGGCGTCCGGCAGCGGGTGGACCATGATCTCGAGTGTCTGCGCCGCCACCGATGTGTAGATGGCGTTGGGGACGCACACGCGCACCCGGCCGGCGCCCCCGCGCGCCGCCGCCGTGCCGCTCATCAGCGGCGCGCCGCTGAAGCCGACCGCTCCTCCCACCACCACCACGGTCCCGAAGGTGCCCTTGTGTCCGTCGTCCGGCCTCGGAGCGAGGAGCAGCCCTTGCGGCACTTCCGCGTAGCTCGCCGGCGCCGGGTCGCCGGTGACCACGGCCACGGCGAGACCGCCCTCGTGCGACATCGAGAGATGCAGGTCGCTGGCCACGCCGCGGACGCGCAGCGACGGCGCCCCCCCGGCCCCGATGACGACCTCGACAGCCTGGAAGGCCGGCAGCGGCAGTCCCAGCGCCCCGTGCAGCTTGCGCACCGCCTCCTTGGCCGCCCATCGTGCAGCCCACCGCTGCGGTTTCCCGGCCGAGTATTGGCGCTCCGCCTCCGTGTACACGCGCTCGGCGGCCTCGGGCCGGCGCGACAGGAACTCGGCCACGCGCGCGACCGAGGTGACGTCCACCCCGGTGCCGCCGCTCACTCCACCGTGACCGACTTGGCGAGGTTGCGCGGCTGGTCGACGTCGCAGCCGCGCACCACGGCGACGTGGTACGCAAACAGTTGCAGAGGCACGACGTTGACCAGCGGAGAGATCAGCTCATCGGTCAGCGGGACCTCCACCAGGTCACGCACGAAGCCGGCGTCGAAGGGATTTTCGCCCTCTGTCACCAGCGCGATCACCGGGGCGTCCCGGGAGCTGACCTCCTGGATGTTGCTGACCATCTTGGGCAGTGTGCGAGAGCGGGTGGCCAGCGCCACCACCGGCACGTCGGGGTCGAGCAACGCGATCGGGCCGTGCTTGAGCTCCCCGGCGGCGTAGCCCTCCGCGTGGATGTACGACACCTCTTTGAGCTTCAGCGCGCCCTCCAGGGCCACCGGAAAGTTGATGCCCCGGCCGATGTACATCGCGTTGCGGGTGTGCGAATAGCGCTGGGCCATCTCGGCGAGCTGAGGTTCGAGGGCCAGGGTGCGCTCGACCAGGGCAGGCGCCTCGAGCAGCGCCGTGGTGAGGCGGCGATGCTCGTCGTCGTCGAGCGCTCCCCGCGCCTGGCCAAGGCGGAGCGCGAGCAGCAGCCCGCAGGCCATCTGGTTGACCATCGTCTTGGTGGCGGCAACGCAGATCTCCGGGCCTGACAGCATGTAGATGACGCCGTCCGCCTCCATCGACAAGGCGCTGCCCACCACGTTGGTGACGGCGATGACGGTGGCGCCGTGGCGTCGCGCCTCACGCACCGCGGCCAAGGTGTCCGCGGTTTCGCCCGACTGCGAGAAGGCCACCACCAGGGTGCCCTCATCCAGGAGGGGGTCGCTGTAGCGGAACTCACTGGCGGGCTCGACGTCGCATTTGACCCGCGCCAGCTTTTCGATCGCGTACTTGGTGACCAGGCCGGCGATCCACGCCGAACCGCAGGCGACGATGGTCACCTGGTGGAGCGCGGCGAGGTGACTGTCGTCGAGCGTCACGTCGGGCAGATCCACGAATCCCGAGTCGTCGATGCGACCGCGCAGAGCGCCGCGCAGCGACGCCGGCTGGTCGTGGATCTCCTTGAGCATGAAGTGCGGAAAACCACCCTTCTGTGCCCCCTCCGCCTCCCAGTCGACGACCACCACCCGCGGCTCGCGGCGTGTGCCGTCGAGGCTGGTGATGATCACCTCCGCCGGCGACGTCGAGGCGATCTCCCCCTCGCCGAGCAGGATGACACGCTTGGTGTACGGGATCAGCGCTGTGATGTCGCTGCTGACGAAGACCTCGTCGTCGCCGAGGCCGACGACGAGGGGCGCGTTGAGCCGCGCGCCAACGATCCGGCCCGGCTCCTCGGCCGACATCACCACCAGCGCATAGGCACCATGGATGCGCTGCAGCGCCGCGCGCACCGCGGCCGCGAGGTCGCCTTTGTAATGCTGCTCGATGAGGTGAGGCACCACCTCGGTGTCTGTGTCGCTGACGAACTCGTGTCCGGCGGCGACGAGCTCGGTGCGCAGCTCGCGATAGTTCTCGATGATGCCGTTGTGGATCAGGTGGATACGACCGGTGCAGTCGCGGTGTGGATGGGCGTTGATCACCGTGGGACGGCCGTGCGTCGCCCATCGGGTGTGGCCGATACCGGTGTGCCCAGTTGGCATTCCCTCGGCGTCGAACTGCTTGACGAGGTCGGCGACCTTGCGATTGCTCTTGGCCACGGCGGTGGCGCCACCGTCCTCGTCGAGCACCGCGACGCCCGCCGAGTCGTAGCCGCGGTACTCCAGCCGCTCGAGGCAGTCGAGCAGCACCGGGGCCGCCTGGCGCAACCCGGAGTAGCCGATGATTCCGCACATGTGAGGGGTGAACGGCTCCGTCGTGATGGGGGTTACTGGTGGCGAGAGGGTGCGTCTATGGAGTGGGCGTGGGTTGCGCAGCCGTTGGGCTCGGTGTCGGCGACGACGACGACGGGACGGCAATCACCACGATCGTCACCGTCACCATGTTCGGTGTCGCCGCGACACCGGCGGGGGTGGCGATGTGCACCACGAAGGTCCTGGTGCCGTTGAGCCCGTTGACGGAGATCGGATCGGTGGGGATTGAGTCCAGTGTATTGAGCAGGTCCTGCGGACCGTTGAGAACCACCACCAGAGGCGACTGCGTGGTCGCCGACACCTCATGTCCCGGTGCGACAGTGCCGGTCACCCGTGGCAGCACCGCGCTGGCGCGCGAGGTGAGGCTGGCAGTGATCGCGATGTTGACCTGCACACTTCCTTGGGGATGGCCCGGGATGGTCACAATCGTGATTCCGAAGCCATTCAGCTTCTGGTTGGTCTTGTCATACAGGACCACCTGCTCGTCCTGCTGGAAGTTGGTCTTCACAGTGCCCAGGTCAACGGAGATCTTTGCCTGAACCCCAGTGAGCTGGTTCTGCGGACCGATCACCGCCACGGTGCTCGGGTCCGTTGACGTGCTGGTCTCGACGTAGCCCTGCGGCGGTTGCGTGCTGATGACAACCGTGACCGGAACTGTCGCGGACCCGAGGTGGTCGACCTCCGCGCCGACAGAGGTCGGAGGGTTGTCGAGGATCACATCACGGTCGTTGTTGACCACCGACACCGGGATCGACTGTGGGCCGGGTTGGGTGATCGCCTTGTAATTGACGGTGACCACGAGCTCGTTGGGGTCGAAGGCGCTGAGATGCTGGCGCGTTCCGAGCACACGGATGGGGATGGGATCGATGGGGTGGACGAGCACGTACGGCGCCACCTGTCCACTGGCCTGGGGCACGTTGATCGTCACCGTGCGTGAGTCGGGCGGGTTGCTGGCGTAGACGACGCCGGCCCAGATCACGGCGGCGAGGACGGTTGCGAATGCCTTGAGGCGCAGGTTCCGCGTCGCGAACCCGGGGAGCCTCACGGATGCGTCCTGCGCCTGATCGCGCGCAGGACCGCTGGGCGGGGCACCAGGCTCTGCCGCGCCGATAGGTCGACACCGGTCATGGTCATCAGCGTGCTGCGCAGCGCGTTCAGGTCGAGGCCACGCGTGATCCGACCCGCGCGCGCGATGCTGATCAGGCCAGTCTCCTCGCTGACGATGAGCACGACCGCGTCGCTCTGCAGGGTGAGTCCCACGGCCGCGCGATGGCGAGTGCCCATACGCCCAACCCCGGGGATGGTCTCGGCGAGCGGCAGAACGCATCCGGCGGCGATCAGCCTCGCGTTGCGGATGATGACCGCGCCGTCGTGCAGGGAGGTCCCGGGCATGAAGATGGTGGCCAGCATCTCGGCGGTCACCTCGCCGTCGATGCGGACGCCGGTGGCGGCGATGTTCTCGAGTCCGGTTTCGCGCTCGAAGACGATCAGCCCACCGGTCTTGCGCTCGCTCAGCGAGCCGGCGGCGCGGATCACCTCGTCGACCACTCGCTGGGCCGCCTCGCTGGCATGGTGACCGATCAGCGATCGGACCCTGCCGAGGCGGCCGACCTGGTCCAGGGCACGGCGCAGCTCGGGTTGGAAGAGAATGACCGCCGCGATCACGATCGCCTGGCCGCCGTTCTGGAAGATGAACTGGAGCAGGCGCAGGTTGAGAGCCTCGGCCGCAAGTCCGACCGCCGCGATCACCGCCAGGCCGACGAGCAGTTGGGCGGCCTGGGTGCCGCGCACCAGCTTGAGCAGCTGGTACAGCAGCACGGCGACGATGGCCACGTCGAGGACGTCCCGCCAGCCGATGTTCTGCAGGAAGATGACGACGGCGTGCCAGGCGGAGGTCATGCGCGTGTGGCGGCTTCCGCCCGGGGCGCGTGCTGGGGAACGCCCGTGAACAGCAGGGCCAGAAGCGCCATTTGCGCCCAGAGGCGGTTCTCAGCCTGGTCGAACACGATCGACGCGGGCCCGTCGAGAACGCTGTCGGTGATCTCCTCGCCGCGGTGAGCGGGCAGGCAGTGCATCACCCGGGCCGTGCCCGGCGCCAGTGAGAGGAGGCGGTCGTTGACCTGGAGGTGGCCGAAGTCCTCGCGGCGGCGCTGTTGCTCGGCCTCCTGTCCCATGCTGGTCCAGACGTCGGTGTAGACAATCTCCGCGTCGCGGAGCGCCGGCCTGGGATCGTGGCCGACCTTGAAGCCGGTGCCGTTGCCGCGCAGGCCGGCAGCGCGGTCGAGCACCGCCTCCGCCGGCTCGTATCCCGGCGGGCACACCACCTCCAGGTCAACGCCGCAGATCGCGGCGGCGTACAGCCACGAGGTGCAGACGTTGTTGCCGTCACCGATGTAGACCACGCGCGACCCGGCCACCCGGCCGGTGACCTCGCGGATCGTCATCAGGTCGGCAAGCAGCTGGCAGGGGTGCTCGGCGTCGGTCATGCCGCTGACCACCGGCCCGCGGACGGCCCCGGCGATGGCCACCAGGTCGCGCTGTGAGATCAGCCGCGCGATGACACCATCGGCGTAGCGGTCGAGGATGCGGGCGATGTCCGCAGCGGTCTCGCGCTCGCCGAGACGGATCTCATCGCCGAACAGCGCGATCGGGTGGCCGCCGAGGCGGCTGATGGCCACCTCGAACGACATCCTCGTGCGGTTGCTCGGACGTTGGAAGATCAGCGCCAGGTTGCGAGCCTCGAGCGGCTTGCCGAGGTCGTCGCCACGCTTGGCGCGCACGGCGACGTCGAGCACCTCGGTGATCTCGTCGCGACCGAGGTCGGCAATGCTGAGCAGGTCACGGCCGCGCAGGGCTGACAACATGGTTCGTAGCCAGTATATGAGCGCAATGAAAATGCGCCGATCTCACCGCGATGATGCTCGGCGGTCTCAGAAAGGTAGGGTGGGACGCCGTGAAGATCGTCGTCATCGTCTCCGGCGGCCTCAGCGAGACGCTCCAGGCTGCTCCGTTGATCGCCGGCCTCGCCGCGACCACTGACGAGCCGGTACTGGTCGCCTGCCCGCCGACGGCGGCCGACCTCGCCAGCGACCTGACGAGCGCCGGCGAGGTGGTCCCGGTGGCGGGCCTGGCCGAGGGGGCCGGGGTCCGCGGCCTTGGGCGCCTCTGGTTGGAGTTGCGCCGGCGCCGTCTGGACGTCGCCGTTGTCTGCAGTGACCTCGGCCCGGTGCGGGCGACGGTCTACGCCGCCGCCGTGCCCCGCCGGATCGGCTGCGGGGGTGGCCTCAGCGACATGCTATTGACCGACCGGGTCCCCTGCGATGCCGGCCAGAACCAGGGCCTGGACTGGCTCCGTCTCTGCCGCCTCCTCGGCAGTGACGTCGCCGCGGCAAGCGAGGCGCAGTTCACTCCCGGCGCGGCCGCGACCAACGAGGCGGAGCAGTTGCTCCTCAGCAGCGGCGTCGAGAACGGCAGCAGACTGCTCGTGGCCATCGCACCCGGACAGGGGTTCTCAGACAGATCGGTGGCGGCCTGGTCGCCAGAGCGCTACGCCCACCTCGCCAACCGGCTGGCGTCGCGCCATGGAGCGGGCGTCATCCTGGTGGGCGACGAGCGCGACCGCGAGGCCGCCAAGGCGATGCGGCTGGACCTCGCCTCCGAGACGCTCGACTTCTGCGGCGAGCTCAACCTGGCCACCACCGCGGCTGTGATCGCCCGCTGCGACCTGCTGATCGCCGCCGATACGCCGCTCCTCCACGTCGCCGCCGCCGTGGGCACGGCCTCAGTGGGGCTCTTCGGTCCGACCGATGGACGCCGCCGGGCCCCGGCGGGCAGCGAGCACCGCGTCGTCCAGGCGATCCCCGCCGGCACGCCGGCCGCCTCACTGGAGCGCATTCGCGTCGACGATGTCCTGGCGGGCATCGAGAGCGCGCTGTAGCGCCCGCAGCATCCTGACGCGGGATGAGCCAAGCAGGCGCAGTTGTGGTCGGTGCGGGGCCCAGCGGTGTGGCCACGGCCCTGGCGCTCAGCCGGGCGGGACACCCGGTGACGGTCCTCGACAAGGCTCACTTCCCGCGTGACAAGGCGTGCGGAGAGGGGCTGATGCCCCCGGGGGTCGCGTGCCTCGGTCGCCTCGGCGTGCTTGACGTCGTGCTCGCCAGCGGGGCGTCTGCCATTGGCGGCGTGATGTACACGAACGGCGCCGGCACCCCGACGGCGTACGCACCGTTTCCGCACCCACCGGGCGGCGGCGAGCGATTGGGTCTGGGCGTCCGCCGTACCGTCTTCGACAGAGTCCTCGTCGACGCACTGCGACGCGCGCCCCTGGTCACCCTTCTCGAGGGGGTGCGCGCCACCGGCTTGCTGCGCGACCCATCGGGCCGAGTCAGCGGCGTGACCACACCGGCGGGGCCGATAGGCGCGGGCGTTCTCGTCGCCGCCGACGGGTTGCACTCGCGGCTGCGCGCGGCCGCGGGATGGACCGGCCAGTCGACCGGCGAAGGTCGATACGGCCTGGCCGGGCACTGGACGCTCGACGTCGGTGAGCTCGACCGGATCATCGTGACCTTCGCCGATGGGCAGGAATGGTACCAGTGCCCGGTGGGACCAGACCTCCTCCTCGTCTCGACGCTGGCCGGGCGCTCACGCCTCGGTGTGAGCGCCCGCAACTACGAGGCGGCAGCCCGCGCCGCCCTCCCGGCTTTGCGAGCCGCTGAGCTGGTCGAGGACGCGCTTGCCGCCGGGCAGTTCCGGCAGCGGGCGCACACCGTCGCGGCCGACGGGATGTTCCTGGTCGGCGACGCAGCCGGCTACGACGACCCCACCACCGGCGAGGGCATCGGCCTCGGCCTGATGCTCGGCGAGCGTCTCGGATTCCACCTCGCCGCTCTGCTGTCTGGCGAGGTGGACAGCGCGGCAGCTGAGGCGGCGTATCGCCGCGAAGTTGCCGAGCTCCGCCGCAACCGCAGCCGGGTCACCGCCCTGGCGCTGTTGATGGCGCGACGTCCCTGGCTGAGCCGGAGAGCCGTGGCTCGGTCCGCGGGTCGGCCCCAGGCGCTCGCGGCACTGCTTGGCGTCAACTGCGGCTACTGGGGGTTCGGCAGGCTCACCCCGCGAGACTGGCTTACGCTCGCTGGATTCTGACTGCGCCGGCCGGGCATCGGCCAGAAACGGGGCACGCCGGCGAAAGCCTCGCGGTAGCCCGGCAGTCGGTCGAGCAGCGCCTCCTCGGCCCGGACGCGCGGCCACAGCACCAGGGCGCCGGCGATGGAGAGCCACATCGCCTCGCTGACTCTGCCCACCGCCAGCGGCAGGCAGGTGAACTCGATCGCAACCGCCGTGTAGTTGGGGTGACGGAGCCGGCGGTACGGGCCCGATGTGACCACCCGCGTGGAGGGCGACACGTGCGCGGTCACGTTCCAGCGTTCGCCCAGTGCGTTGATGACGCTCAGACGCAGCACGGTGGCTCCGGCGACTCCGGCCAGGGCGAGGGCTTCCACCGGCGCCGGAACGTCGCGACGGCGGCCCGGCCAGGCGGCGGTGACGAAGAGCGCGACGTGCACGGCCACCATCGCCGGGTAGGTGGCCGGCGACGACGGCACGCCGTCTCCCATGCGCACCCGGTTGCGGGCGGAGCGGCGCAGCTCGGCGATGCGCTGCGCGGCGAGCGCCGTCACCAACGCGGTGCGGGTCTTCGGCGTCAGCAGTCCCATGCGAGCTCCAGGAGCTCGACAGTCAGTCCGGGGCCAAAACCGAGGATGAGCCCCCGGCCGGACGGGGACGGGAGCGACGCCGCCAGCGCTTCGAGCACAAAGAAGATCGCCGCCGAGGAGGTGTTGCCGGTGGTCCTCAGCACCGACCTGCTGGCTGCGAGCTGCGCATCGCGCAGTCCCAGGCAACCGGCGACCGCGTCGACGATCGCGCTGCCTCCGGGGTGCAGAGCAACAGCGTCGAGTTCGGCGACGACATCGCTGCCGCAGAAGTCCTCCACCAGCGCGGGAAGCGCCGCCGCCAGCGCCGCAGGCAGCCGGCGCGACAGGATCACGCGAAGCCCGTCGTCGGCGAGCTCGTAGCCCAGCTCGTTGACGCTGTCCGGTACCAGCACGCTACGGACCCCACCAACGCGAAGACCGCCGGCCCCGTCTCCGCCGTCCGCCTCCACCACGACGGCCCCGGCGCCGTCCCCGAACACCAGGGCGCTCAGCAGGTTGTCGAGGGAGTCGTCTCCGGGACGGAAGGTGAGCGAGGGCAGCTCGACGGCGATCACGAGCGCCCGCTGTCCCGTGTGTGTCCGCACCCAGTCGGCGGCCCGGGCCAGCCCTCCGGCGCCGCCCGCGCAGCCCAGCTGGACCATCGGCAGTCGCAAGACATCCGGTCGGAGGCCAAGCCTCGGAATCAGATGGGCGTCGAGCCCGGGAAGGATGAAGCCGGTGCAGGAGGCCACCACCAGGAGGCCGATGCTCTCCAGCTGGTCGCCGGCCGCGACGATGGCCCGCTCCGCCGCCGCGGCCGCCAAGGGTGGTGCAGCCTCGAGGTACCGAGCGGTTTGTTCGCCGAGCGAGAGCAACTGGAGCATCTCCGTGGGCTCGCGGAGGAGATGTCGATAGCCGTCGTCGTGGGGATCGACGAGCAGCGACGTCCGCCTGGCCAGGTGGGGCCAGATGCGCGGCAGCACGTCCACCACCTCCTGCCGGCTGACCCGCCGCGGCGGCGTCGCCGTCCCGACGCCGGCGAGCCGGACAGGGGCTGGCGTGCTTACCAAGCTTTCGGTCAGCCCCAAACCGCGGCGAGTCGGCAGCGTGCTGGTCACACGGGTGTCATAGCAGGTCGGGGGACGCAACCCGGTGTTCTGAACTGTTCAGGTGCTACCAGGCAATTCTACCGGCTCATCGGCTGAGGTCTGCTCCTGCCGGATGTACATGAAGCGTATCGCCGTGAGCGCGGTGGCGGCGAGTTCCGGACGCCAAGCGTAGGCGACGGAGTTATCCGCTGAGGTTTCTGCGCCCCCCGCATCCTTTTGAGATCAGCGGGACGACCTGATCGTCCGCGGCATCACCCGGTAGCCGACTCACCCGCGCAGGTGCTTAGTCAAGATCTCGGCGTACGCCTGGGATGCGACATCTGCGGCACGTGCCCCGCTCCCTCGAGCGACCCCCCGCTTGGTCACGGCGAGAGCAGGCGCGAGTACATCAAGGATCATCGCGAAGAATGGTGGACTGGCACCGCCTTGAGTCAACAACACCGGTCCTTCGTAGTTTGAAACGGTGGTGACTTCAATCGTGAGGGCATTCAGGATCGTTGGCCTCGTCCAAGAACGTGCCCGCATTGCGGACGAACGTCTGGCGCGCCGGAGGCGGAAGCAGGTCCCACTGGCCCGGCCCAAGCGCGACCTTTTCGACGAACTCGCGGGCGGCTGCTTCGTTCTGGTCCTTCGATTACCTGGCTGTAGCCGTTGCGAGTCGAGTCTCCGCCGAGGTGCGCGTACACCGCGCGTGAGTCCGGGTTGGCCCGGTCAGGCGATGGCCGCCTCCGTCAATGCACCTGGCCAGGTGTGTGTCCCGTTGCCACCCGCACGCTTCGCGGCGTACAGAGCGCGGTCGGCAGCCTCCCAGATCTCCCGCCGCGGAGTGAGCAGGCTCTCGGAGATCCCGATGCTCACGGTGCACGGGTGGGGCAGGAAAGTCTGCTTGGCGGCGAACTCGGCCGCGATGCGTGTAGCGATTACACGAGCACCGCCACTGTTGCAGTACGGGAGCACCACGGCGAACTCGTCGCCGCCGGGTCGACCGGCAACGTCCTCGATGCGTGCGACGTCGCCCAGTACCGCGCCGAGCGTGGCGAGCACGCGGTCCCCGGCGTCGTGGCCGTGGCTGTCGTTGACAGCCTTGAACTTGTCGATGTCGAGGCGAAGCACGGCGATGGGATAGTCGTGCCGACCTGAGCGGGCCAGTTCCTCCTCGAGTCGCACAATGAAGCCGCGGCGGTTGGCAAGCCCGGTGAGCGAGTCGGTGAGCGCGAGCGCCTCGAACGCCTGGGCCATGTTGACCGCGTCGTCGGCCTGCGCGCGCATGACCATCGAGTCGAGTTCGGCGTTCTCGGCGCGGAGCCGGTCGGACCGTGCGGCGACCTCGCTCTCCATGAGGTGGCCGATCGCCTGCGACACGAGCCGCATCATCTCCAACGTCTCCTCGGCGACGGGGATGATGGCGCGGCTGGCGCCGCACACGGTACCGAGTACCTCGTCCTCACCATTGACGATCGGGACGGCGGCGAAGGTCTTCATTCCGAGATGGACGGCGCCGAGGCTGCCCGGGAAATCGCCGGCCACGTCGGTGCTCTGCTCATGGCCGCTCAGCAAGATCCAGCGACACATCGAGTCCGACCAGTCGACCCACGACCTCTCGGCCACCCCGAGCCCACCATCGGTGTTCAGGGCCACCACGACCTCCTGGCGCTGGTCGGCCCAGTCGATGCGGCTGATGAAGGTGGTCTCGAGACCACTGATGCGCTGCATGAGGGCGAGCAGTGGGCGGGCGACGTGCTCCAGCTCGGTCGTCCAGGTGGCGTCCGTGATCACGGCCGGAGCGTAGGTGCCACCGATCACCGCCCTGACCGGCGTGTGACGTCTGTAACGCAGCCGAGACGCAGGGGAACGTGGCCGATGCTGTCTCGATCGTCGCTTCGGTGGCGCGAGACGCAAAGCGCTATATCGCGCTGAAATTGAATTGGGATTGGTCAGATTCAGCCGGAGTAGCTTCACCGAATGTACATGAAGCGTATTGCCGGGAGCGCTGTAGCGCGGAATTCACGAGCCTGAGCGGCGCGTACGGAGTTATCCGCCGTAGTCTCCGAGGCCCCGGCCCTACCGCCACCCGTGGCAACGATCGCTCCACCCGCTGCCTCGGAGTCGTCCTATCCGCGTGCCTCCGTCGCCCCACGCGCGTGAACCACCGGAGGACGACGCTGGGATGTTCGCCGCGTACCCGCACCGTGCCGCGTGGTCCACGGCCATCGACCCGGCGAAATGCTGCCGGACTGACCAGTCGCGAACGCGACGTGCTGGCCCTGATCGCTGCTGGGCTTCCGGATCGAGTGATCGCTGAGCGGCTGTTCCTCTCCGACCGTACGGTCGGGCACCACGTGTCGGCGATCCTGCGCAAGCTGGCGGTGAGCAGACGCAAGCAGGCCGCGGATGACGCGCGTCGCGTCGGCCTCAGTAGACGTATCCGCGGCCAAGCGCATCGGCAAGAACGCGAGCGCGGCTCGCCAAGTCAGCGCGGCGGAGGTGCCAGTAACATACCGAGCCCCATGTCCGTGTGTCCGTCGGCGAGACGATCCCAGGTTTCGGCGGCCGGACTTTACGTCACCGCACGAACGAGCCTCACCGTACGGGTCGGTGAAATCGGGCTAAATGCGCTCGAAGAGTCCCATGGCCCAGACGATGCGCCCCTCCTCCATGTTGCGCTGCACATTTGCCCCCATAAGAGGCCCATCGGGGCCGTTGAGGAGACCGGAGTCGAGCTCGATGGTCGCTGCAGCGTCCTCGCCCGCTGCGTCAGGCCTCTCAAGTTCGGTCTGAAGTTCCTGGCCAGTCATCCACCTCATCTCGCGGAAGCCTGCCTCTCTGATGAGCGCGCGGGTGTCCTCGAGCGAGAGCAGGAAACTGAAGGATTGGTCGGAGGCCCACGGCACGGGGAAATGAATCGGCTGATTGGGACCGGCGAAAACATCGTAGAGCGCAAAGCGACCACCGCGGCGCACGACGCGAGCCACCTCGCTGTAAAGGCGCGCCTTATTGGGAATGTTCATCGAGGCGTGCTGGGTCCACACCACGTCGAAGCTACTGTCAGGAAACGGCATGGCAAGCGCGTTCCCACAGACGAAGGAGACACGGTCCATCAGCTGCGTCCAGATGGTGAGCGTCTTGCCTACGGCGCAGTATTCCGGCGTCACGTCCAGCGTCGTCACGTGGCAGCCGAATCGATGCGCGAGTTGGCGGGCGGGGCCGCCGATGCCGCCGCCCACGTCGAGCACGCGGTCGCCGCCCGTGATGGCTGCGAGACGGGCAAGCGCGAGCGTGCCAGCGAGACGCTGCCAGTGAAAGTTGTCCACCGGAGCCAGCTGGTCTACCGTCACGCGCTGCGGATCAATGCCATGTTGGCGCAACTCCTGTTCGATCCTCTCCATCAGGCCCGACCATCCGTAATGACCCCTGATCCTACCCTCGGTCTCCTCGTCAGACATGCCTCAATCCCTTCTACTACCGGATGCACATGAAGCGTATGACCGTGAGCGCTGTAGCGGCGAGTTCCGGACGCCAAGCGTTGGCGACGGGTTATCCGCTGAGGTTGGGCGGCCGTCTTGTCCTGCTACTGGAGCCGAACGCAGAACGTAACGCTCTCCGTATCTAAGGCAAGCCTCGCGGCCGCCATCGACCATCTAAGGCAAGGCTCGCGGCCGCCATCGACAGGGAGGATCGGAATGAGATCCATGCGACGCTCTGGCAACCGTGGGCGCTGGCTAATGCTCGGAGCGACCGCCGCTGTACTGCCTCTTGCGGGGACGGCCGAGGCACACGCTGCCGGAACGCCACTCCAGGTGGTGTCCAGCCCCAACGTAGCAGCGTCCGATTACAACGAACTGGACGCGGTCGCCACCGTAGGTCCGTCGACGGCGTGGGCAGTCGGATTCGCCCGAACGACGAACCCGTTCCGTGCACTGGTCGAGCGTTGGAACGGCGCGGCGTGGACCTTGGTCGCCTCCGCCCCGCGACCTGCCGGCGACGACACTCGCCTCCACGGCGTGGCAGCGACGGGTGCAAACGACGTGTGGGCTGTCGGAGGCGAGGCGAGCACGTCAGGTGGCGCGCACAGTCTCATCGAGCACTGGAACGGCGCCGCTTGGTCGGTGATCGCGAGCCCGCTTGGGGAGCCCGCCGGAGCCGAGCTGCTCGCCGTGACGACCGTCTCGCCAAGCAACGTCTGGGCTGTGGGCGACGCAAACGGCGGCGGGTCCTTTGCGACGCTGATCGAGCATTGGGATGGAAAGGCATGGCGCGTTGTTCCGGGCGCGTCCATCCTGGCGACGAACCACGACTTCCTGCTCGGAGTGGCAGCCGCGTCAGCGAGCGACATCTGGGCCGTCGGCCGCAGCTTCCGGCACCCGACGCCGATCATCGAGCACTGGAACGGGTCGAGCTGGCGCCAGGTGCCGCAGCCTGTCACCAGGTACGACTCCAGCCTCACCGCGGTAACCGTGGTGAACAGCAACGACGTTTGGGCTGTCGGCAGCCAGAACCTCCAGGAGACGGTCACCGAGCACTGGGACGGCACCCGCTGGAGCCTCGTCCCCAGCCCCTTCCCGACGAACAACAACGCCCAGAACATTCTCCGCGGCGTTGTGGCGCTGGGTGGCGGCGACGTCTGGGCTGTCGGCAGCACCCTTCTCAACTTCTCGCAGACTCAGACGCTCGTGGAGCACTGGAGCGGCACCGGCTGGTCGCTCGTGCCCAGCCCGAATCCTTCGGCCGGCGCCGACCAGCTGGCGGCGGTTGCGGGTGCCGGCCCCGGGCAGCCCCTGTGGGCGGTGGGCTCGCAGACGGACACACACGGCTACCGGACGCTCATCGTCCGGACCACCGGCTGAGGCGGGCCTCGGCCGGCCGGAAGGAGGTTCAGACATGGGGAGCTCACACAAGGAGGTGCTCAGGTGGCAGTAGGATTCCAGCCAACGGCGGCGGCGATTGAGGTTAATGCAACCCGCGACGGCGGCGGCGTGCCCGAGGCCGCCGTCGAGCGCGACCAGGTCGGCCGCGCCGTCGGCATCATCGGCCTAGCCAGCATCGCGCTCATTCACCTCATCGATTCCGTCGCTAAATTCAGCGAGACGCGCTACATCTTCGTGCTGTACGTAGTGCTAATGTTCGGTACGCTGGTCACGGCTGCCGTGCTCCTGCGCTGGGATTCGCGCCGCGCGTGGAGCTTGGTGGCTTTCGTCACGGCGTGCACACTAATAGCCTTCGTTATCAGTCGCACGGTCGGGTTGCCCCAGTCGTCAAGGGATGTCGGCAACTGGGTGGAACCGCTCGGCCTGACCTCCATGTACGTGGAGGGCTTGGTACTGCTGCTGAGCATCTACAAGCTCGTCACCACCCGGCCCGGCAGGGCCTGATTGCCGGCGATACCGCCCCCCCGGCTTCGCTCCGCGAACCGGTCGCTTGCGCGCTGCTGACGTTCGCGAAGCTTCGTAGGCCCCTATTTCGGTCCTCGGGTTCCTTGTCAGCTCGACATCTCCACCGCCGCACCCATGGGATGACCACCGGCGAAATTGCACCTCCCCTGGGTGCGGCCACGTCCTGTCAAGTGGTGTACGAACGACCGACGT
>JRHI01000232.1_pt1 | contig 63581 bp, 53 predicted proteins | sample 215371 | NCBI WGS metagenome assembly JRHI01 (sample SAMN02929681, study PRJNA255918) | sediment metagenome | biome: cave system; feature: Ice Cave; material: Sediment; isolation source: sediment from deep within a dark volcanic ice cave with no known source of... ...
TCCCAGAGGCGGGGGACACGCTTGTTCAAGGTCTAGGGTAAGGACAGGATTGCATCCCTGAATCGACGAACCCGTATTCTCAATGGGACGAAGATGCACACCCTCCGCTCATGTTCCCGCCGACAATGGTTGCAACCGCTTGGCTATATGCTGCCGGCGGCCGATTGTTCGAGCGTGCCGCCGGCGCAGAACCGGCCCCAGCGGTCGCTCTGACGGCACTCAATCGTTTCCCCCGCATGGTGCAGGAATACTTTGTCGAGCGCGTCCGGGCCGTCCGAGCGAGCCATCCTCCAGGCCCAGACCGTCCTCCAGGCCCATCGCCCGGCCCTTTCTCGGCTGAACTCCCGACCGGCCGGCTTTCAGCCGGGAGAACCAAAAAGACCATCATTTTCAGTTGATGGCATCATGCGAACATGATGCCCTTAGGATCGTGTTGTTATGGCTCCTGAACTCAACACAATTGGACCATGAAGCGGAACCAGCAATCAGGTCGGACCTTCGCCGGGCGACTGCGCCAGCTGTTCGAGGCGTCCAGCATGACTCAGGGCGAAGTTGCCCGCCGCGCCGGCGTAAGCCCCCAGGTGGTCAGCCGCCTGCTGACGGCCGGCAACGCCGGCGTAACGCTGTCCATCGCCTGCCGGCTGGCGTGGGCGATGGGCCAGAGCGTGATCGAGTTTGAAGAGGCGGTCTTTGAGGGGTGGAAAATGCAGCCGAAAATCGTGGAGTTGATCGACCGCGAAATGGCCCGTGGGCGACTGCGGCAGAAGCTGGACGCGACCCGCAGCCGCATCGCGGAGTGGGAGGCGACGGTGCCGACCTGCGGCGACACCGCCGCCGAGCGGGTGACCCGCCGCTGGAGGGAAGGTATGATCCGCCACTGGCGGGCCCAGGCGGCAAAGCTGGAGGGACGGTTGCGGGAACTCGAACAGGCCACGAAGCCGCACTGATTTTCTCGGCACGATCTTCTGGACCAGAGACAGCGCCGGAGTTCAACAAGCTGCCCCGCCCGAATAACGGCGCTTAGCCGCGATGCGTCCCCAAATGGAGAATCGGTCATGTCCGCCCCCACAAATCCGATTCGTGACCTGACCGGGAAGAAGGTCCTTTGCTGGTTGGTGGTGGCTTATGCAGGCCAGCGCGGTGGCGTTCACTGCTGGAGGTCCATGTATCGCGCCTCCCTTGCAGAGAAGGTCGTCGCTGAAAGCGAGATTCAGGACCCGAACGCTAATGCGCTATCCTCCATCTACCCCCGCTGGTTCGATGCGCTGAAGAATCCCACTGGTTGGATCTATGGAGAACGGCTGCGGCGCAGTTCAGGACGTTCTGGGAGAGCGGGTGCGCCACCCTAACGGCCCGCGCCGCCGCCCCAGCCGAGGAAGCGTACGAAACTCCCGATCCCACGTTCGTTGCGCTGTTGCGAGCCGTGGAGTCTGGCGATGACCCCGCCTTCCTAGCCCTGGCAAGCTGCCTCGATGAACGCGGAGACCCGCGAGCTTCCGCGATCCGTGACGTGACAAGCTTGGAGGTCGTTGCAAAGGAGACGTGGACGCAAGTGAATGAAATCGGACGACGGCTCGGCCTCTCTGAGAAACAGTGGCGTATCCTAAGGTGGTATATCAGCATCACCCCAATGGGCGATGCCGCGATCACCGAGAAAGTGGCACATCGCACGAGGAAGCAAGTACAAACCATTCTAGACAGGATTGACGAGGCCCTGTACCGGCTATCCGTTCCGTGTCCCCACGCCTATCGCAAAGTATGAGGGTTTTCCCAGCGTGAGCCGGCCTATTGGTACAGGTGGGGAAAGCCGAGTTGCCTCTCAAGCCTGTCTGGACGCTCGCAGTGCAGGACGAAGACAAATGACCCCACTGTCCTCTTCCCTCGATCACCCCAGAGGTTAGATCGGCCTCCTCGGCATCCCCCTCGTCGGCCGAATCCGACTCGCTCGCCGACTCGTACGTACGACCAAGGTTTTCCATGCACCGCTTCGCTGCGCAATTCGCCCTCTCACCGCCCCGGCCGCCGGCATCCATGACCGCCGGCCCTAGCCACTACCTGTCGGCATGCGGACGACAGGCGCGGACGAGCAGACCAACCGCGGCCGCCGGCCGGCTCGAGGGGTTGCCGCAAGTGTCGATAGTGTAACGGGGCGCCGCCACAACCACAGCAAAAAAGTAGTGCCTCGGGCATCTCCGCGTACCAACCTCCCCTCTTGCGTTGCGCGGTGAAAGAGGAGGCTCCATGTTCTTGTGTGATACTCTCGGTGAACGGAGTATGCAATGTCGGCAGTTTGCCGCGCAGCTGTAGCCGTGCGCGCCGGGTCGCGCGGCCTGAGACCACCGCAATCGGGCGCACCCTGGCCTTCTCACCTCCCCTGGGCTCTTCCGATAATGCCGATTGTAACGGCTGCGGCCGTCTGCTTTGGGCCGACCGCCGGCGGCAGGTTGTGGAAAGTCCAGGCGAACGCGGTACAGTCTGACCCTGGTTGGGTTGTGAACGTCCTCGGGTCGCTCTCCTGCACCTGGGGCCGCTTCCCATTACAGGCAGTGCCGCCTCGACTCGTACGATCAACCGCTTCCTAACACCGCACCCATGGAGGAACAATCATGCCACTCGAACCAGACTGGCTGCGCGTTGCGCAGGAGTGTCCGCGCCGGATCATGGCCGCATTGCACCGCAGCGGCGAGTATCATCATGGGATGACGACGCGGTTCCCTGGCAAGATCCTCTGCTGTCATCGCGACGCGACGCTGCCCGAGGACTGGAAACCGACCGCAGTCCAGGAGCAAGCGTGGCGACTCGCTGGGCTTGCCTGCCCGGTGCAACCCGCCGGGGTGGCCGAGGAGGCCGGCCGCGACGCCGGCACGTAGCGCGGTGACACACGACCGCGGAGATTCACGGCATGGACGATTTACCAACGGTGCGCGACGAACTGGAGTTTCGCCGGACAGTGTGTTGCTGCGAATACTGCAAAGTCCCCTGCCGCCACGTGCCCGGCAGTCTTCATCCCGCCGACCTTGCGCGCCTGTGCCCGGCGGGCCAGGACGTGTTCGCCTGGGCGGAGCTGCACCTGCGGGCATTGCCCGACAAGCCCTTCCCGACACTGGTTCCGGCCCGCCAGACAAACGGCCATTGCCACTGGTTCTTCGACGGCAGGTGCGCGGTCCACGAGAGCGCCCCCTATGGCTGCGCATTCTTCGACTGCCACATGACCGATGATGAGATCGCCAGACGCGAGGCCGCGACAATCCAGGCGCGGCGGGACGATGCGACGGTTGGCGGGTTGTATTACCGGCTCTGGCTGCACCTACAAGGGCGGGGCCTGGTGGCAGAGTCAGGCGACCGCGCAGCACTTTGCGCGGAGGTGCGCCAGATTGAGCGCAACGCGGCACGCCATCGGCGCAGGACGCACGGCCAGGAACCAGGGTAGAGCAGAGGAGAAGGGCGTCCCGTGCGACGACTTCAGCGGCGTGGGTTCCTGGGCAAGCCGTTGCGCGGGCTTGGATTGTAATTCCGACAAAAGAACTGGGACCTCCTCTCGCATGCTGAGAGCGGTTCCCGACCCGAGATTATGGCAGAGCCAGGGAGTTACGACATTCCACTACCCTATCGTGAAGTCTTGGCACGCCAGTTGCTCCTTTACCCCTCGTCTTGGATGAAACACGCTTCGGGCTGTTTCCCGCGGCCCGCTATCCACCTAAATATCCCATCCCCCCCGGCACATTCCTCGAGAGCCGGTGACACAGAAGTGTCACCGGCTTCTTCTCTGCGCAGACGCTGTCAGTCCCATAAAGGCGAGCCGCTGGGCCGCCAAGAGCGCGAAGCGGCGGGCCCACCGGCACCCCTTGACCGTTCTCCCGGGAAAAGGTATCCGGCAGGTGGGTGAGTCCCGGTGCGCATGCCCAACCATCGGCGGAGGCAGCGCACTGGGACATTCTAACTCGAGGCAATGGGGTTTCGCTGCCAGCAGGGTTTTTCGCTATGGCGAGGCATTCCGCGGCTAGCCGCCTGGTTTCTACGTTGCTCCTTGTGGTAGCCACCTGGAGTGGCGGCTGTGCGCAAGTCCCGCGCATGGCTGTACCGGCCAGCCTCACCAGCGCCCATTTGCTGGACCGGGACACGCCGCCGGAGCAAGACACTCCCATCGATCCGCGGCTGATCCCAAAAATCGAGGAGATCGTCCAGGCACAGTTCGTGGACGCGCCCAAGGAACCGCGCCTCAACATGCTTGCGCTGTCCGGCGGCGGTATGTACGGCGCCTTCGATGTGGGAGTCCTGTACGGCTGGTCCACCTCCGGAAAGCGTCCAACCTTCGACGTGGTGACCGGTATTAGTACCGGGGCGCTGATCGCCACCTTTGCGTTCCTCGGGCCGCAGTACGACAACTTCCTGCGCGATTCCTATGAGAACATCTCTTCAGACGATGTCTTTGAGCTGAAATATCTGCTTCCGGTCGCCATTTTCTCGGACGCACTCGCGTCGCCAGAGCCGTTGCGGCACCGGATCGAAGCGGCAATCACGCCGAAGGTCCTGAAGGAGGTGGCGGCGGCCCACGCCGCGGGGCGCCGGCTCTACGTCGGCACGACGAACCTGGATACGCGCCGCCTGGTGGTCTGGGACATGGGCGCGATTGCCATGCGGGGCACGCCCGAAGCCCTGGATCTGTATCGCACCGTGGTCCTTGCTTCCGCATCGGTTCCTGGCTTCTTCCCGCCCGTGTACATCGACGTGGAGATCGATGGCAAGAAGTACCGCGAGATGCACGTGGACGGCGGCGCCAGCGCCTCGGTGTTCCTCGGCGCCTCCATGCTCAAAGCCGATCCGCGCAACTTCCGCTCGCGTGCCGGGTCCAACCTTTACGTCATCACGTCCGGTAAACTTTACGCGGACGCAGAGAGCGTCCAACCCAGGCTTACCTCGATCTCCGCCTCCGCGATCTCCTCAATGCTCTACGCCGCCAACCGCAGCGATCTTTATCGTCTGTTCTGCCTGGCCCTTGTCGGCGGCGTGAACTTCAACCTGCTCGCAGTGCCCCAGGATTTCCCGCTCAACCCGAACGCACTCTCCTTCGAGAAGGACGAGATGCGCCGGCTCTTCGAGGTCGGCCGACAGCTAGGTATGACGGGTAAGGCCTGGCGAAAAACGCCGCCTGGCGTGGAACGACAGGAGCATTCCTTGCCGCGAACGGGTGTGCGCTTTGTTAGCGAGCCGGCAGCGCTGCGAATCGACAGCCCACAGCCCAAGCAGGGGCAGTAGAACTCCTCGCTGGCGCCTCGGTCCACTCAGCGGTCATCCAGCACTCGGATCGTGGCAAGCGACTTGACCAGGGTGTGATCTGCGAACGTCCATACCACTTTCTTGTCGCGGGTCACCTCGAAGCCGTGGACACCCTTGCCCTCCTGGCCACGGATGAAATTACCTACCACGAAATGCCCGTTCCTCAGGACCTGCAAACTGCCAACCCATGTTAGGTTCAGTTCCGGCGCATCCGTGGCGCCGAATTCCCACACGATTTTGCCAGCTGGCGTGACCTCGATCACCCGTTTCTGGGTGCCGCACGCGATCAGCGTGTTGCCGTTGTCCAGCCGCAACGCTTCGGGAGCGTTCTCGACGTTGGTGTATTCCCAGATGATCTTGCCCTCGGGATCGACTTCGCGGATGGCCCCTTCGCCTTCGTGACCAGCCAGGATGTTGCCATTGGCGAGCTTGTGGACGTTGCGGACCTGGCGATGGTAAGGGACCTCCGACGTGGTCAACTTCGTGACATGGACAACCTTTCCATTGGGATCCACCTCGACCGCCCGGCAAGGGCCTTGTTCGGCTACCAGCGTGTTGCCGTTGGCCAGCCGTTGGCAGCCGAGAACCTGCGGACACTTGCTAACGTAGTTCCAGACGATCTTTTTCTCACGGTTGATCTCGGCAACGCCAGTGGGATTGCCGCCGTAGGCGTAGACGACATTGCCGTTGGGCAGCGGCTGGAAAATGACCGCGATGCTGGGGAATTTGTATTGCCACACCAGCTTGCCGTCGGCGTCCAGCTCGGCGAGACGATTCTCGCCCTTGCCGTACTCAGCGAAGAGAATGCGATGCTTGACGGTGTCCGCCGCGGAAACCGTCGCGGTGAGACCCAGCAGAAGGGCAACGGCAGCCAGAAAGGTCGGCCAGCGCATGACAACATCTCTCCGCTTTGGATAGAATCTCGAGAACGCCACAAACGGGCAGCATAACATCCTCACGACGTCGCGGACAGTTGCAAATGCAAGTTAAAGGGGCGAACCTGTTGCGGAACGCTCGCCCGGGCCGTAGACTCATGGCCCGATCGTGCGGAAGGTGGGAACGAGGAGACGAATCATGGCCACCGCGGCTCGGACGGAACGGGACCAGGAACTGTTGCTGCGATTGTACCGCCAGATGCAGGTGATTCGCCAGTCGGAGGAAAAACTGGCAAAGTCGCATCAACGCGGCCTGATCCACGGCGCGTGTCACACCTACGTCGGCCAGGAGGCTATTGCTGTAGGCGTCGCCGCGCATCTGCGGCAGGACGACGTGGTCTTCAGCACGCATCGCGGCCACGGTCACGCTCTGGCCAAGGGGTTGCCGCCGCGCGAACTCATCGCCGAGCTGTACGGTCGCGCGACCGGCTGTTCGCGAGGCAGAGGCGGCAGCATGCACCTGTTCGCGCCCGAGATCGGCATGATGGGCACCAGCGGCATCGTCGCTGTGTGCATTCTGCAGGCCGCCGGCGCCGGCTATAGCTTCAAACTCCTGAAGACGGACCGAGTCGCTGTGGCGTTCTTCGGCGACGGCGCGGTGAACAATGGCGCGTTCCACGAGGGGCTGAACCTGGCCGGCATCTGGAAACTGCCGGTGCTGTTCGTCTGCGAGAACAACCAGTTCGCCACCGAGATCCCATTCCAGTACGCTGCGGGTAATCCCAGCGTTGCAGCACGCAGCGCGGCCTATGGCCTGCCGGGCCACGAGGTCGACGGCAACGACGTCGAGGCCATTCACGCGATCGCCGGCGAGGCGATCCGCCGTGCCCGCGCCGGCGGCGGTGCCACGCTCCTCGAGTGCAAGACCTACCGAACGCGCGCTCACGCCGAGGGCATGGGCGATTTTACATATCGCTCACGGGAAGAAGTCGAGGAATGGAAAACGCGCTGCCCCATCCTTCGACTGCGACAGCGCCTCTTCCAGGACGACGCCGGGAATGGCCAGGGCCGAACCGCTCTCGCGGCCGCCCTTGAGCGCATCGATGCCGAGGTTGCGAAGCTCGTCGCCGAGGCGCAGCAGTTCGCGGAAAGCAGTCCCTGGCCCGACCCGCAAACCGCGACCACCCACGTATACGATGAAGCGGTGCCGGCCAAACCGGCCCCGCCGCCACGGACGGCCGCTCGTGAAATCACGTTCATGAAGGCCACGCACGAGGTCCTCGCGGAGGAAATGGCCAGGAACCCGGCGATCTTCGTGCTGGGCGAAGGGATCGGGCAGCGCGGCGGCAACTTCAAGACGACTGAAGGGCTGTACGACCTGTACGGTCCGGAGCGACTCTGCGACACGCCGATCTGCGAGCGCGGCTTCGTCGGCCTGGCTTGCGGCGCCGCGATGACGGGGACGCGGCCAATCGTCGATTTCATGTTCGCGGACTTCATTCTCGATGCTGTGGGTGAGGTCCTGAACCAAATTGCGAAGATGCAGTACATGAGCAGCGGGCGAATACGGATGCCGATCCTGCTACGCGGCTGCATCGGCATCGGCCACGCGGCAGCGACGCATCACTCGGGCAATTACTACCCACTTTATGCGCAATTCCCAGGCCTGCGGGTCGTCGTTCCCTCAACGCCTTCGGATGCCAAGGGATTGCTGAGGCGGGCCCTGCGCTGCCATGACCCTGTGCTCTTCCTGGAGCATCGTGAGTTGCTTGGCGTCAAGGGGCTGGTGCCGGAGGACGATTACCAGATCGACTTTGGCAAGGCGGCTATCGTGAGGGAAGGGAGCGACCTGACGGTTGTCGCCCTCGCCCTGATGGTATCGCGCACCTTGGCAGTCTGCGAGCAGCTGGCGGCGCAGGGCATCTCCATTGAGGTCATCGATCCGCGAACGGTGTCGCCGCTGGACAGCGCCACGATCCTCCAGTCGGTCCACAAAACCGGCCGACTGCTGATCGTGGATGAGGCGTTCGCTCCCTTCGGTCTCGGCGCTGAAGTCTCGGCGCGGGTGATCGACGCGGGCTTCGACGACCTGGACGCCCCGATCCGGCGCCTCCACGGGGCCTTCACGCCAACGCCGTACAGTCCGCCGCTGGAAAAAGCGGTGGTGCCGCAGATGGAAGACATCGAGCGGGCTATTCGTGAACTGCTGGCGGAGTGACATCCGGAGAATCTCGATGGCAACAGCGATCCTCGTGCCCCGGCGTGGCTGGTCGATGGAAGAGGGAACATTCGCCGGCTGGCTGAAGCAGGACGGCGACGCGGTCAGGCCGGGCGACCTGCTCTTCGTACTGGAAAGCGACAAGGCCGCCGAGGACATCGAAGCAATTGACGCCGGTATTTTGCGGTTGCCGCCGGATGGGCCCAAGGTCGGCACTACGGTAAAGGTCGGGCAAGTTCTGGCGTACCTGGTCGCGGCGGGCGAGGACGCGCCAGGGTCCTGCGGAGATCAGCAGGTCAACGAACCTGTAACGCTCGAGACCGCTCCGCCCTCCGCCGCGCCTGCACGAGCCAGCGCTGTACCCGCCCGCTCGGTACTGGCCATTTCGCCTCGGGCGCGCCGCATCGCGGCGGAACTCGGCATGGACTGGAGCGGTTTCCAGGGTAGCGGGCGCAACGGCAGGATTCGAGAGCGCGACGTTCGCGCGGCAGCAGCGGCCAACACATCCGGCGGCCGCACCATTCCCCATAGCAAGTTGCGCCGTACCATCGCGGCGAAGATGGTGGCCGGCGTTACGCAGGCCGCGCCGGTTACACTGACTACCCGGGCCGACGCCACGAATCTCGTCAACCTGCGTCGCCAGTTCAAGGCCGCAACCGCGTCCGGCAAGGACGTCGTCCCGACATACACGGACCTGATCGTGAAGCTCGCCGCCGTCGCCCTGCGCCGCCATCCGCTACTGCAGGCCCAGTGGCGCGACGACAGCCTGTTCGTGCCTAACCGCGTCGACATCGGAGTCGCGGTCGACACGGAGGCCGGCCTGTTGGTGCCGGTGGTGCGCGGGGTGGATGGGTTGGCGCTACGGCAGGTGGCGGCACAGGCGCATAACCTGATCGCCCAGGCCCGCGCTGGACAACTGACCGCCGAGCAGATGCGCGACGCCACGTTCACGATCACGAACCTCGGCAGCCACGGCATCGACGCCTTCACGCCGATCCTTAACCTGCCCCAGTGCGCCGTGCTCGGCGTCGGTCGTATCGTCCGGGAAGCAGCTGTCCTTGAGGACAGGATCGTTCCGCGGGAGATGGTTACCCTGAGCCTGACGTTCGATCATCGCGTCGTCGATGGAGCGCCGGCGGCCCGGTTCCTCGATTCGTTGCGCGGTTGCCTAGAGCAGCCGGTGCCCTGGCTCATGCCCTGAGGCGGCTAAATCAACTTCGCCGACGCGGTGAGCAGGAGTTCGACCGCGTCGCGGCCGGCCATGCCGATCTGGATGCCCAGGTCCCGGGCCTGTGGCGTGGCATCAACGATCCGAGCGTCGAGCAAGTCTTCCGGGTTGACCAGCGGTTTCTGCGGCGTACCACGGGCGATAGCAATGGCCTGGCCAAACTCGGCGGCGGTTTTGACATCGTAGATGCCGCAACCGACCAATCCGGCCTCGGTCATGATCGTGCAGTACTGGCCCTGGTGCCAGCGGTTGCTGATGCCAATCGCGCAGCCGTTCCGAAACTGGAGCGGGCGCGCAATCGTGCGGGGCAACGGTTCGTTCATGGTAGGTCTCCCACAGCGTCTGATTCGCCGCGCCGGGGCGCGCGGCGCGGCGAAACGGCGCCCTCATTTCTTCAATTCATCGGGCAGAGGATAAAACGCTTCCCCAGCGGCTGCCCACTCCACGCCACGGATCAACAGCGTCCTGAAGCCCGCGCTCTGCATCGCCTCGACGTCATGCCCCAACGCATTCTCGTACACCCGGCCCCTGCCATACTTCGACACCCAGACGACCGGCTCGTCCTTGCCGGTGTTCTTCGGGTCCTTGCTCTTCTCCGAGTACGCCGTGGCAAGGACGACGCTGCCCGGCGGGATCAGCGAGTTTTGGTACAGTTCATCTCGTCCATGCTTGAACTCGTGGATCCCCTGCGTGATGGGATGCTCCTTGCGCACCGTCACGAGGAACTCGTGCATCTTGCCGTGAAATCCCTGTTTGCGCCAGCCGCCGGCGATGATTTTCTCGAATTCTCTATCGAAATCAGATGTGCCCGTGAACGCTGACGACGCGTGGTGATAGACTACCAGACCCTTGCCACTCTCGATCGCCTCCTTGAATGCCTTTTTGTTCTCGTCGGACCAGACGCTGGCGGGATGATCCTTGGCGCCCTGGGGGGTGTTGCGATAGTTCAGCAGGAGCACGTCATAATGGGCCAGGTTTTCGGACGTCAGGTCTCTCGACGGAGTCTCGGTAACGTCAACCTTGTGCCCGGCTTTGGTCAGGAGGTCCTTCAGAAAAGGCGTGGTCTCCTGCCACTTGTGCCCGTGATCGCCGGTGATGATGAGGACCTTGACCTCCCTGGCCTCCACACCGCTGGCCCCCGCACTTGCGAGGAAGAGTGCTGCCAGGGTTGTCCACAGAAAAGTTCGCATGCTCGTTCCTCCGAAAGCGGTACGGATCGAAAAGTGGAATGCCGTGATTGTACGCTCTGCCCCGGCGAGTGGCCTCCTGGGTGCCAGTGGACGCTGCAGCCGAGCGACCCGCTACAATGAGGCTATGAGGAAAATCGTCCGCATCAGCGCGGTCGCGCTGCTGGTGGTCGGTGTGGTCTGGCTCTACCAGCAGGGGTGGCCTACCGCGGTACCAGAACGAGAGGGCATTCCGATGAGCGGCAAGATCGTGAAAACCGACGACGAATGGCAACAAATGCTGACCGCCGAGCAATTCCAGGTCGCGCGCCGCAAGGGCACGGAACGAGCCTTCACCGGAACCTACTGGAACTCGAAGGAGGACGGCGTTTATGCGTGCGTCTGCTGCGGGCAACCGCTGTTCGACGCGCGGACCAAGTACGATTCGGGCACGGGTTGGCCAAGTTTCTGGCAGCCGGTCGCGGAGGATAACGTTTCGCTGAAGACCGATCGCAGCTGGTGTAGCGTGCGGACCGAAGTGTTGTGCAGCCGCTGCGACGCCCACCTTGGGCACGTCTTCGAGGACGGCCCGCAGCCGACCGGTCTGCGCTACTGCATGAACTCCGCTGCGCTGAAACTGGCGCCCCGCGCCGAGATAGCAGGGGAGGCCAAGACGGAAGGGTGAGGTGGGTGGCGGCACCGCGCCCGAACGGCTAGCATGAGGGAACAATTCCATTGACCTTCTCCGGGAGAAGCGCTCCATGCAGGTGAGCTGTCCCTGGTGCCGGCAGACGATTGAGGTTCCGGAAGACGCCTCCCTTCCTGGTAGCTGTCCCGGCTGTGGCCGTTCGCTGACCCCGCTGCACACCACGCTGCCAGACGACACCACCCTCGGCCACTGGCGCCCAGGCTTCGGCGAGGAAGGGCTGCCGCCGACCTACCTCGGCCGATACCGCATCACCGGCCGGATCGGCTCGGGGGGATTCGGTGTCGTCTACAAGGGCCACGACGATGAACTTGGCCGCGACGTCGCGATCAAGGTGCCGCACCGCCAACGACTGACCTCGCCGCAAGACGCTGACGTCTACCTCACCGAGGGGCGCGTCCTCGCTCGCCTCGATCATCCGGCTATCGTGCCGGTCTACGACGTCGGCCGCGCCGATGATGGACTCTGCTACCTCGTCTCCAAGTTCATCGAGGGCTGCGACCTAGCCCACCGTCTGGACGCGGGCCGGCCCAGCCAGGAAGAGACGGCAGGCATCCTCGCCAGCATCGCCGAGGCCTTGCACCACGCCCATCAGCGCGGCCTCATTCACCGCGACGTCAAACCGGCAAACATTCTCCTGGACGTGGAGGGACGGGCCTACGTCACCGACTTCGGGCTGGCCCTGCGCGAGGAGGATTTCGCGCGCGGCCCCACGTTTGCCGGGACACCGATGTACATGAGCCCCGAGCAGGCTCGCGGCGAAGGGCATCGCGTCGATGGCCGGACCGACGTCTTCAGCCTCGGCATCGTTTTCTACGAGGCACTCACCGGGCAGCTGCCGTTCCAGGGTCAGACCGTCGAGGAACTGCTGGGTCAGATCGCGACGCGCGAGGTGGAACCGCCACACCAACTCGACCCGGCCATAGCGCCTGAACTGGAGCGTATTTGTCTCAAGGCGCTGTCCAAACGCGCAGCCGACCGTTACGCAACGGCTGAGACACTGGCGGAGGATCTGCGGCATTGGCTGGAGACGCTGATACACCCAGCCCAGGCCCAGGCCCCTGCCGCGCCGGGGACCCTGGAACCGGCTCGGGTCGTGCCCAAGGGGCTGCGCGCATTCGACGCCCCGGACGCCGACTATTTCCTCGAACTGCTGCCGGGCCCGCGCGACCGGGAGGGACTGCCGGCGTCGATCCGCTTCTGGAAGCCGCGCATCGACAGCAGCGATCCGGCGACGACCTTTGCAGTGGGCCTGATCTATGGCCCTTCCGGCTGTGGCAAGAGTTCGCTCGTGCGGGCCGGACTGCTACCCCGGTTGGCGCCGCGGGTGACGACCGTCTACGTCGAGTCCGCGCCGGAGGGGACCGAGCGGCGCGTTCTCGGCGGCCTGTGGCACGCCTGCCCCGACCTGGCCGGCGAGATGGAACTGCCGGCGGTTCTCGCCGACTTGCGCCGCGGCAAGGCGCTTGGCACCGGCCGCAAGCTCCTCATCGTGCTCGACCAGTTCGAGCAGTTTCTGCACGGCCAGGGCGAACAATTGGCCGCCAGTCCGCTCGTCGCCGCGCTGCGCCAGGCCGACGGCGTGCGCGTGCAGTTCCTGCTCCTGGTGCGCGACGATTTCTGGCTCGCGGCGTCGCGTCTGTTCCAGGAACTCGAGATCCCTCTGCTCGAAGGACACAACCTGGAGTTGATCGATCTGTTTGAGCCGAAACATGCTCGCCACGTGTTGCAACTCTTTGGCCAGGCGTACGACTGCCTCCCAGCCGACCCAAAGCAGATGACGCCGGAGCAGCAGGCATTCCTCGATGAAGCGGTGGCCGGGCTCTGCGAGGACGGCAAGGTCATTTCGGTGCGACTTAGCCTGTTCGCAGAGATGATGAAGAAACGGCCCTGGACTCCGCGCATCCTGGAAGCGGTGGGTGGCACGCAGGGCGTGGGCAGCACGTTTCTGCACGAGACGTTTTCCGCACCGACCGCCAGGCCGGACCGGCGTGCCTCCGAGCAAGCGGCCCGTGGCATTCTGGCCGCGCTGCTCCCCGAGGCGGGCAGCAACATCAAGGGGCGCATCCGCTCGCGGGCAGAATTGCTCCAGGCGGCCAGCTTGCAGGGCCACCCCCACCGATTCGAGCGCCTGCTTGACCTGCTCGACCGCGAGTTGCGGATCATCACGCCGACAGAAGGAGTGGCGACCGACGCGGGGCGTGGGACGGGTGATAGGCCTTCTTCACTTGCGCCTCCTCCCGGCTCGTTCAACCAGCTGACGCACGATTTCCTCGTGCCGCCGCTGCGCGAATGGCTGACGCAGCGGCAGCGCGCAACGTGGCGCGGTCGGGCCGAACTGCATCTGGAGGAACGTACCGCCCAGTGGACGCGCAGCGCTCAGGATCGTTTCTTGCCCTCGCCGTTGGAGTACGCAGGCATCATGCTCGCCGTTCCGCGCCGGCGGCGCACGCCGGAGCAGCAAACGCTGCTGTGGGCGGCCACACGGCACTATGGCACCCTCGCCGCCACGCTGCTGGCGCTGGTGGCGCTTCTCGGCTGGTGGACGTGGGAGTTCAACGGCAGACTGCAGGGGGCACGGGTGGCCGAGGCCATCGAATATGCCACACCCGGCGAATTGTCCCGCATCATTCAGGAGGAATTGCCGCGCTATCGGCGCTGGGCCAACGCCCGCCTGCACTTGCTCGCCGATCGGGAAAAGACGCTGCCGTCCCAGCGGTTGCGCGCCAGCCTCGCTCTCGTCGGGAGCGATCCGCGGCAGGTCGATTACCTGAGCCGGCGCTTGCTCGACTGCGGGCCGGACGAGTTCCCGCTAGTCCGCGATGGCCTGGAGAAACACGTCGCACAGTTCGAGAACATGCTCTGGCAGGTGCTGCGCGATTCGCAGCGGCCAGCCGGCGAACGCTTCCGGGCTGGCCAGGCCCTGGCGGAGTACGTCAACAACTCCGACCAGTGGACCGATGCCGATGCCGATTTCCTCGTGCAGCAGCTCCTGCGCTCCAACCGCGACGATCAGCGCGAGTTGCGGGCGCGCCTGGCTAACGTGTCCGGGCGGCTCCTCCACCCGCTGCAGCGACTCTGCGCCGATCCGGCGGCGCGCGGCGACCTGCGTCTGGCCGCGGCCGACGCTCTGGCCGACTACGCCCACGACCAGCCCGACTTGCTCGCCCGACTGGTGAGCGAGGCCACGGCGGAGCAATACGACGTTCTCCAGGCGGCGCTGGCTCGTCTGCCCGAGTCGCGCACAGCGGCCGTGAGTATGCTGCGAGCGCTGGTCAGCGAGCAGCCGCCCAGCGATGCCACGGAGGCGCAGCGCGTCCCGATCGGCCAGCGCCGCGCGGGCGCGGCCATCACCCTGCTGCATCTCGGCGAACGCGAGTCGGCCCGGGCGGTGTTCCAGTTCCAGGACGATCCCGAGGCGCTGACGCAGTTCATCCATCGCCTGAAGGATCGCCGCCTGCCGCCGCAGGTCCTCCTTAATTGTCTCGACGAGGCCGGCACGACGGCCGCTCGGTTTGCTCTGATTCTGTCGCTCGGCGAGTTCGGTCCCGTGGACCTGCCAGCCGCGCGGCGCCGGCCGCTCCTCGACCGGCTGGCGGAGTGGTATCGCAGTGATCCCAGTTCGGCGATCCATGGCGCCTGCGGCTGGCTGTTGCGCGCCTGGGGCAGGTACGAGGAGGTCGAGCGTGTGGACCGGACGCCGCTGCCGCTGGACGGGACGGGACGGCGCGACTGGTTCGTGGAACAAATTGGCCCGGATTACCTAACGTTTATTGTGTTCGCGCCCGGAAGCTACCTCATGGGGTCGCCGGCTAGCGAGGGGTATCGGCTGAAGAACGAGCGACAGCACCGCGTCCGCTTGACACGGCCCTTTGCCGTGGCCGACCGGGAACTGACGCGCGGCCAATTTGAGCGTTTCCTGGAAGCAGAGAAAAGAAAGTTCGTGGACATCGACGAGGCGAGTCCGACGGCGGAGCATCCGGTGGTGCGCGTCACGTGGTCCGAGGCGGTGCTGTACTGCCGTTGGCTGACACGAGAGGCCGGGAGGGAAGGGGAGCAGTGTTACGACCTGCCCAGCGGCGCACGGGAGAAGGGGAAGGACGGCCCGCCGAAGAATTGGCCATTCCATCCCGAGCGGCAGGGTTGCCGGTTGCCGACCGAGGCAGAGTGGGAGTACGCCTGCCGGGCTGGCACGACGACGACTTACAGCTTCGGCAGCGACCGCGGCCTGCTGCACAATTACGGACGATTCCTGGCTGACGGCGCCGAGGTCGGCGGCACGTTGCGGCCGAACCTGCGCGGCCTGTTCGACATGCAGGGCAACGTCTGGGAGTGGTGCGAGGACTGGTACGAACAGCAACTAGCTGACGACACCGCCGACCCGCAGGGAGCAACGGAGGGCGTGAATCGAGTGCTGCGCGGCGGTGGCTGGGACCGGAGCGCCTGGCACTGCCGCGCGGCCTATCGACACAGTCCGACGCCGGATTATCGTGGGCCGTACATAGGTTTTCGCCTGGTGCGGACGCTGCCGCAGTAAGTTGCTTGCGGTTTCGAGTTCTTTCCGCCAGGCCGCAAACGGCTGGACAGGGGAGGATCACATGGAGGAGACAGAGCGCCCGTGGGTCGATGGTCTAACTTTCGCGGAAGTGCTGGCGCGCACTACGATGCGCCACGGCGAACGCGACGCCCTCATCTTTCCCCAGCTCGGTCTGCGCCGCAGTTACGCCGCCTTCCATGCAGAAGTGTGCCAGGTGGCACGGGCGCTGCTAGCCCTCGGCGTCCAGCGGGAAGAACACGTCGGCCTGTGGGCCACGAACTGGCCGCAGTGGGTGCTGACGCAGTTCGCCACCGCTCACATTGGCGCCGTTCTCGTCAACGTCAATCCCGCCTACGGCGCCCATGAGTTGGCCTACGTCATCGAGCAGGCCGATATCACGACGCTGTTGCTCAGCGACCACTTCAAAACGTCGAATTACTTCGCCCTTCTCGCTGAGGTCCGTCGCACCTCCGCCCTCCCGTCGCTGCGGCACGTTGTCAGCATCCAGACTGCGAAGCAGCCAGGTATGCTCAACTGGGACGAGTTCCTGGCCCGGGCCGCAACCGTGCCGGACGAGGCGCTGGATCGACGCGCCGCCCGGGCACGGGCCGACGACGTCGTCAACATTCAATACACCTCCGGCACCACCGGTTTCCCCAAGGGCGCCATGCTGACCCACCGCAACCTGCTGATGAATGCGTACTACGTCGGTCAGAGGCTGCGGTTCAGCGAGAGCGATCGTCTGTGTATTCCTGTGCCTTTTTATCATTGTTTCGGTTGTGTCATGGGTACGCTCCTCTGCGCCATTTACGGCTCTGCCATGGTGATACCCGCGGAATGCTTCGAGCCTTTGGCGACGCTGCAGGCCGTCCAGGACGAACGCTGCACAGCGATCTACGGGGTGCCGACCATGTTTATTGCGGAGCTGAATCATCCGCGTTTCGCGGACTTCGACCTGACCAGTCTGCGCACCGGCATCATGGCAGGCAGCCCGTGTCCCCTTGCAATCATGCAGGCCGTCGTCGAACGTCTGCACGCTCGGGAAATGACCATCGCCTACGGGCTGACCGAAGCATCCCCGGTCATTACGCAAACCGCGACGACCGATAGCCTTGAACATCGCGTCGGCACCGCCGGCACCATGCTACCGGGTTTGGAGGTTAAAGTGGTGGCACCTGGAACGACGGAGCCGCTGCCGCCGACCTGCAACGGCGAACTGATGGTGCGCGGCCATGGTGTCATGCAGGGCTATTACAAGAAGCCGGCCGAAACCGCCGCGGTCCTGACCGCGGACGGCTGGCTACGCACCGGCGACCTGGCGCTGGAGACGCCTGACGGCTATTACCGCATCACTGGTCGCATTAAGGACCTGATTATCCGCGGCGGTGAGAATGTCTATCCGCGTGAGGTCGAGGAGTTTCTCCATACGCACCCGCACATTGCCGATGTTCAGGTGGTCGGCGTGCCGGACGAGTGTTACGGCGAGGAAGTTTGCGCGTGGGTGCGTCTGAAGCCGGGAATGAGCCTGACCAGGGAGGAACTGCGCCAGTTCTGCCAGGGACGCATCGCCTATTACAAGGTCCCGCGGCACGTCTTCCTCGTGGACGAGTACCCGACGACGGTGACGGGCAAGGTGCAGAAGTATCGGTTGCGTGCGATGGCGATCGAACGTCTCGGCAAACAGCAGGCGGCAGGCATTGAGACGGCGTGAGCGTCTGGACAGAATGGATTGCCAGGGCCGCCCGGAAAAGCTAAGAAAGTGGCTAGTGGCTAGCGGCTAGTGGTTAGCAAGAATGGCCCTGCCACTAGCCGCTAGCCACTAGCCACTAGCCACTTCATCCTCTACCGTGATGCCACCAACCACAGACTCCGGCCGCAAATCCCGCGTGTTTCTGGCCGCCTCCGAAGTGGTCGGCTTCGCCAAGACGGGCGGTCTGGCCGACGTCGCTGGTTCGTTGCCTCGTGCCCTGGACCGGCGCGGCCACGAGTGTGCCGTTCTCTTGCCACTGTATCGCTGCACCCGCACCGGTCCCGTCCCCCTCGAGCCGACCGAGCATCGCTTCGCCGTCCCCATCGGCGACCGCAAGGTTGCCGGACGCCTGTGGCGCTCCCATCTGCCTGGCTCCACCGTGCCCGTGTACCTCGTCGAACAGCCCGATTACTTCGAGCGCGATGAGCCGAGCCGCGGTCGCGGACTCTACCAGTACACGCTCCCCACGGGCCAGAAGCGCGACTATCCCGATAACTGCGAACGCTTCGTCTTCCTTTGCCGGGCCATCTTTGAGGCCGTGCGTTTGCTCGACTGGTGGCCCGATGTGTTGCACGTCAACGACTGGCAGACCGGGCTGGCCCCGGTCTATTTGGAGGAGATTTACCGCCAGCATGCCGATCCCACCCTGCGCGCGCACTATGCGAATATTCGCACTCTTTTTACGGTCCACAATCTTGCCTATCAAGGAGTGTTCTGGCACTGGGACCTGCACTTGACCGGCCTGGCCTGGCAGCTGTTCAACTACCGCCAGCTCGAATTCCACGGCCACCTGAACTTCCTGAAGGCCGGCATCGTTTTCGCCGACCGAATCAACACGGTTAGCCCGACCTATGCCCGGGAGATCACGACGCCCTACTATGGCTGCGGCTTGCAAGGGGTGCTTTCGGAACGCCAGAATGTCCTTTCCGGCATCGTCAACGGCATCGACCCCGACACCTGGAACCCGGCTACCGACACGCATCTGGCGGCCCACTACGATGCCGACACGGTGCAGCAAGGCAAGCCGGTCTGCAAGGCCGCGCTACTGAATCACTTCCATCTCGCCGTGGAACCGAGAACACCACTGCTTGGCCTGATCGCTCGCCTCGTCGATCAGAAGGGCATCGACCTGGTGTGCCAGGCGGCGGAGCGTATCCTGGCGCTAGGGACCCAACTTGTGGTGCTCGGCGAGGGGAATCCGGTCTATCATGAACTGTTGCGTGAACTGACTCGACGTCACCCCGGGCGTGTCGGACTCCTGCTGGGCTTCGACGAAGCGATTGCGCACCAAATCGAGGCCGCCAGCGACATTTTCCTTATGGGGAGCCTGTACGAGCCCTCGGGATTGAATCAATTGTATAGTATGAAGTATGGCACGATCCCCGTGGTGCGTGCCACGGGTGGACTGGCCGATACGGTGACCGACTGCACGCCAGAGACCCTGGCGGCGGGTACGGCCACCGGCTTCCGTTTCGTCGCCTACAACGCCGACACGCTGCTCGAGACGGTCCGGCGGGCCGTGACACTGTATCGCACCCAGCCGGAGCAATGGCAGGGAATGATGCGAACCGCGATGCGGCAGGATTGGTCGTGGGACCGCAGCGCGGCGGAGTATGCGAAACTGTATGACCTGCTCCTGACATCCTCATGTCAGGAATCGGGTCTTAGGTAGCCACGGTGTCCGGCGGAGCACTCAGCCTGCGCTCCGCTGCGCGTCGCGACTATCTAAAACCCGACCCCTGACCACTGGAAGACGATGGCTCGAATTGCATTAGCGTTCCTCTGGCACCAGCATCAGCCGTATTACCCGGACGACGTGGCCGGCGATAACCCCATGCCATGGGTGCGCCTGCACGGCGTCAAGGACTACTATGGCATGGCGCTGCATCTCCTCGAGTTTCCGGAGATGCGCTGCACGATCAACTTGGCCCCGAGCCTGCTGCTGCAATTGCAGGCCTACACCGAGCGCGGCGCCACGGACCGCTTCCTCCTTGTCTCGCGCTGCCCGGCCAGCGGGCTCAATGAGAATGAGAGCCTGTTCCTGCTCGACAACTTCTTCATGGCCAATCCCGAGCAGATGATTCGGCCCAATCCGCGCTACTCCGAACTGTACCTGCGGCGCAACCCCGGCCGACAAAGCACCCGCGAATTGCTGCGGCGCTTCAGCGAACGCGACCTGCGCGATCTGCAAGTGTGGTTCAACCTCGCCTGGGTCAATCCCCTCGCTTTCGAGCGCGACGAGGGACTGCGCGCTCTGCGCGACAAGGGACGACACTTCACCGAAGCCGACAAGGACTGGCTGCTCGATAAACACCTGGAGATCCTGCGCGAGGTCTTGCCACTGCACCGCCGGCTCGCCGAGAGCGGCCAGATCGAGCTGACGACGACGCCGTACTACCACCCGATCCTGCCGCTGCTCTTCGATAAGAAACTGGCTCGCGAGGCGATGCCCGATTGCAAGCTGCCCCGCTACACGGGCGGCTATCCCCAAGACGCCGCCCTGCAGGTGCGCCGAGCCATTGAGCAGCACACCACCCTCTTCGGCCAACCGCCGCGCGGCATGTGGCCGGCCGAAGGAGCGGTCTGTCAGGAGATGCTGCCGCTGCTCGCCCAGCACGGCATCCGTTGGATCGCCACCGATGAAGAGGTCCTCAGCGCCTCGACGCAGGGCCTCCTCAGCCGCGACAACCACGGGCACGTCAACAATCCGGAGCGGATGTATCGTCCTTACAAGGTTTCCGAGGCGGGTCAGGAACTCGACATCGTCTTCCGCGACCACGCCCTCAGCGACCTGATCGGTTTCCAATACCAGCGCACCGAGGCGATCGCGGCGGCCGAGGATTTTCTGGGCCGGCTGCGCGGCATCGGCCAGGCGGTGGCCGGCGACGGCCCAACCCTCGTCCCTGTCATCCTCGACGGCGAGAACTGCTGGGAGCACTATCCCGATGGCGGCGTCTCCTTCCTGCGCGCGCTCTACGAGCGCTGCTGCCGGGCCGGCGACGTGCGTCCGGTGAAGATCGGCGAATACCTCAAGGAACAGCCGCCGCGCGACGTGCTGCCCCACCTGTGTGCCGGTAGCTGGATCCAACACAACTTCGCCATCTGGATCGGCCACGAGGAAGACAACAAGGCCTGGGACGCGCTGCACCGTACCCGCGAACATCTGCGGCAACGCGAACGCGAGTCAGATGCCGCGCCGGAGGCCCTCGCCCGCGCCTGGGAAGAGATTTACATAGCTGAGGGGAGCGATTGGTTCTGGTGGTACGGCGACGACCACTCCTGCGCCCAGGACGCACTCTTCGATTATCTGTTCCGGAAGCACCTGCAAAACGTCTACCAGCTGCTGGGCGACACGCCGCCGCCGGACCTGGCCCAGCCGATCAGCCGGCGCACCCAGCGGGCCACGTACACGCTGCCGCGGGCCTTCCTCGATGTACAGGTCAACGGCAAGCGGACGTTTTTCGAGTGGCTGAGCGCCGGCCGCTATACCTTCCACAATGAACGCGGTACCATGGCCCTGGCGTCGCATGGACCGCTGAAGGAAATGTTCTTCGGCTTCAACGTATACTGCCTGTACATCCGCCTCGACTTCGAGGGGCCGGCCCGCAAAGCGCTGGAAAGGTTCGACCAGTTGCGTCTCGGCTTTGCCGAACCCGCGGGTTGGGACGTGTGCATCCATCAGCCCGGCCAGGCGAATCAGCGCGTGGAGTTGTGCCACGAGGGCGAGGCGGTTCCGGCCCCGGACATTGCCGTCGGCATCTTGCAGATTGTGGAGATCGCGGTGCCGTTCGAGCGTCTCGGCGTACAGGTGGAGCAGCCGCTGCAGTTCTTCGTCGAATTGCTGGCGGAGCAGCGCAGCGTCGATCGGGCTCCCCGGGAAGGCACCATCAACCTGCTCGTACCGTCTCCGGACTTTGAGCAGATCATGTGGGACGTGTAGCTGGCCGTAGCGACAAGCTGCCAGCTTGTCGGTTCGAGAGCGACAAGTAGGCATTAACATGAGTGCAGGCAATCTGGCCCCGTTTGCCGAGCGTTATTTGCGGAGTTTGCCCATGCCGGAGTTGCGCAAGGATCCGATTGTCGGCCGCTGGGTCATCATCGCCACCGACCGGGCGAAACGGCCCATCGGTCCGAAGAACGAGCCGCAACAGGGTGCCAACACCCTCTGTCCCTTCTGCGCGGGACACGAGGACAAGACGCCTCACGAGATCCTTGCTTACCGCGAGCGCAACACGCGCCCCGACGATAAGGGCTGGCGCGTTCGCGTCGTGCCGAACAAATTCCCCGCGCTGCAAGTCGAAGGCAACCTGCACAAGCGCGGCGAGGGCATCTACGACAAGATGAACGGTATCGGCGCCCACGAGGTCATCATCGAGTGTCCGTTCCACGAAGTGAGCATGGCCAACCTCAGCGAGGAAAACATCCGCGAGGTGCTCTGGGTTTACCGCGACCGGCTCGTCGATCTCAAGAAAGACCCGCGTCTCGTTTACGGCATGCTCTTCAAAAACGTTGGGACTGCCGCTGGCGCCTCGCTGGAGCACACGCATTCGCAGCTCATTGTCACGCCGATCGTGCCGATCAATGTCTGGGAGGAGATGAGCGGCTCGCTCGAGTTCTTCAACTATCGCGGCCGCTGCATCTACTGCGACATGATCCACCAGGAACTGGCGAACGAGAAGCGCGTCGTCCTCGATACGCCGAACTTCATCAGCTTCGCTCCCTACGCCAGCCGTTTCCCGTTCGAGACGTGGATCCTGCCGAAGAACCACAACAGCCACTTCGAGAACATCCAGAAGATGGAGGTGGACGAACTCGGCACGGTGCTCAAGACCATCCTCCTGAAGCTGGAGTCGGCGCTGGACAAGCCGGCGTACAACTACATCATCCATACTTCACCGTTCGACACGCAGCAGCTGCCGCACTATCACTGGCACATCGAGGTCATCCCGCGGCTGACGCGCGTGGCCGGTTTCGAGTGGGGCACCGGCTTCTATATCAACCCCGTGCCGCCCGAGCAGGCCGCGCAGTTCCTCCATGAGACTGAGGTGGACGTCACGGCTACCTCGAAGAGGTAACCCCCTGCGTAGCCCCAACGCGCGGCGCCGCGCGAAACCCGCTCTCGGCTGCCCGTCGCGGCTACCCCGAGTCCACGCCCGGAAAGGAGTTTCCCTTGCCGCTCCGCTTCGTCCTCGCTCTCCATAACCATCAGCCGACCGGGAATTTCGGCTACGTCTTCGAGACCGCCTACCGCGACAGCTACTGGCCGTTCCTCGAACTGATTGAGCACTATCCGGAAATCCCGTTCTCGCTACACACCAGCGGCTGCCTCATGGAATGGCTGGTCGAACACAAGCCGGAGTACATCGACCGGCTCCGACGTCTCGTCGCGCGCGGCCAGGTCGAGATCATGGGGGGTGGCTTTTACGAGCCGATCCTACCCAACATTCCGCCGCGCGACCGCGTCGGGCAGGTTCGCACCTACACAACGTATCTCGAAAGTCTCTTCCAGAGCAAGGTGCGCGGCATGTGGGTGCCCGAGCGCGTTTGGGAACAAACCCTCGTCAGCGACATCGCCCAGGCAGGTGTCGAGTACACCGTCCTCGACGACTATCACTTCAAGCAGGCCGGTCTCGATGAGCAGCAGCTCCACGGCTATTACCTGACCGAAGACGACGGCCAGGTGCTCCGCGTCTTCCCGGGCAGCGAACGCATGCGCTACCTGGTGCCGTTCCGTGACCCCGAAGAGACGGTTGCCTACTTCGGCGAAATCGCCTCGAAGAAACCCGACGCGGTCATCGTCTTCGCCGACGATGGTGAGAAATTCGGTTCCTGGCCCGAGACGCATCGCCATTGCTACACCAATGGTTGGCTCTGGCGTTTCTGCGACGCCCTGAAGCACAATCGCCACTGGGTTCGCTTCTGCACTTTCGCGCAGGCCCTCGACGAAACGCCGCCGGCCGGCAAGATCTACCTCCCAGACTGCAGCTACCGGGAGATGACTGAATGGGCGCTGCCGGTGGCCAAGCTCAGTGCCTACAACCACCTCACGCATGAGCTCGAACGGGACCAGCGCTGGCCCGAGATCCGGCGCTTCCTGCGCGGCGGCTACTGGCGGAACTTCCGCGTCAAGTATCCCGAAACTCAGGAAATGTACGCGCGCATGCTCCAGGTGAGCCGGCGCGTCCATCAGGCTGAGGAAGCCAGTCCGACCACCGTAACGCAGGCTCGCCAGGAGCTATACCAGGCCCAGTGCAACTGCGCGTGGTGGCACGGCGCTTTCGGCGGCCTCTATCTGCCGCATCTGCGCAACGCTGTCTATTCACATCTCCTCGCCGCCGAAAACGCGCTGCTCGAGTTGGAGAACCGGCCCACGGACTGGATCGAGACGCAGACCAGCGACCTGAACATGGATGGTGGCGCCGAAGTCTGCCTGAGCAACGGTCGACTGGCGGCGTACTTCAATCCGCAGGCCGGCGGTAGCTGCTACGAACTGGACCTGCGTTTCATTCGCCACAACCTGCTGGCCACCTTGTCGCGCCGGCCGGAGCCGTATCACGACACGATCCGCCGCCATGCTGAGGCCAACCTGCACGGCAACGGCGGCGCCGCGAGCATTCATGAGCGCGTGGTTTTCAAGCAGAGCGGTCTCGATCAGCTGCTTCAGTACGACGCCTACCTGCGCAAGAGCTTCATCGATCACTTTTACCTGCCGGAGACGACGCTTGCCCAGGTCGCCAGCTGCCAGGAGACAGAGCTGGGTGACTTCGTCACCGGCAAGTACGAGCAGCGCGTTCAGCACACGGACGGGGACGCAACGCTCGTCCTGCATCGCTCCGGCCAGGCGAACGGCCAGCCAGTGCGTCTTACCAAGGAAGTGCAGCTGCGGGTGAATTCAGACACTCTGGAGGTTCGTTATATGCTTGAAAACCTCCCGCGTGACGCGAAGCTGCATTTCGCCGTGGAGTGCAATTTCGCCGGCATGGCCGCCGCGGCGGACGACCGCTTTTTCTATCACGACCGCAGCGCCCGCGCGGGCCAGCTGCAGACGCTCCTGGACCTGCAGGACGTCGAGCGGATCGGTCTGGTGGATGAATGGCTGGGGCTGGATGCGTCGCTGACGCTGTCGCGCCGCGGCGGTGTGTGGGCGTTTCCGATCCAGACCGTCAGTCAGTCGGAGGGCGGTTTCGAGATGGTTCATCAGAGTACTGCGGTGCTGCCGCACTGGCTTATCGAGGTCGATGCGGCAGGCCGCTGGGAAGTGACGTTGCGGATGAAGCTGGACGTGGCACGAGCCATCGACCGGATGCTGACGACGGCTTCCGCTTGAGCCACTTGCAGCTGGGTAGGGCCTTGTCATGCAGAAGCGACGCATTGGCGTGTTCGGCGGCACCTTCGATCCAATCCACCTGGGTCATCTGATCCTGGCCGAGCAATGCCGCGAACAGGCCGCCCTCGATGCGGTCTGGTTCGTGCCGTCGGCGCGACCCCCGCATAAACTCGCTCGTCCGCTCACACCTTTCGCTCAACGTGTCGAGATGTTGGCGCTGGCCGTCGCCGGCAACCAGGCTTTCCATATTGACCAACTGGAGAAAGACCGTCCTGGTCCCAGCTTCACCGTCGATACGCTCGATGATTTGCACCGCGAACATCCCGACGTGGAGTTCTTGCTCCTCCTTGGCTCCGACACGTTGGATGACCTGCCGAACTGGCGCGAACCGCAGCGCATCGTCGAACGCACGACGCTCCTGATCGTCGTACGCCCTGGCCATCCGGTCGCGCCGGCGGCGCAACTTGAAACAGCACTGCGGCTCACATCCGAGGTGATGCTCCATCAGCAGGTAGTGGAGATGCCCCTCATCGACATCGCCAGCTGCGATCTGCGCCGGCGTGCCGCTGCCGGACAGAGCCTCCGCTATCTCGTGCCGCGCGCAGTTGAGCACTACATTATGGAGAAACGGCTATACCAGGTGTAGCCGCGACGTGCAGCGGCGCGCGACGTTCTCGCGCCGCTGCACGTCGCGGCTACATGCGCCCCGACGCTAACCCGCGCGTGAAGAGAGCGTCGGACACCACACACCATGGCATCCGGCGCTCTTGCAGAAGTCCTGGCGGATAACTGCCCGCTTACTTGTTTTTGTCCAGCGCATCCTTGGTGCGGGCATCAACCTTCACCGCCACCTCTTTGTTATCCTTTTCCGTCGTCACGCGAACCATGGTCCCCTCGCGGAGGTCGGACAGCTTGCACGTTTTGCCATCGCAGGTCACGGTGGCATCGATTGCCAGCGTGTGCGTGTGCCTGGCGCCGGCCTTGTCCGTCATCGTGAATTTGTTGCCATCGGCGCTGACGAACTTGCCCTCGTGCGTGTTTGAGTCGGCCTTATCGTCCGCCGCCCATGCCGGCGCGCTCGCAAACAGGACCACGGCCAACGCCATGAGACTCAACGGCAGTACTCGACGCAGCATGATTCATTCCTTTCCTCAGAGAATCCCCCTTGATAGCGGCTCCGCACCGCTATCACAATGGAATAGCAAGGAAGGGCAAACACCGTGCCGCATTTCGGTCGAGATAGGCCTCTCGGCCCGAATCCGGCAATACTACGGAGGAACATTACCGGGAACCGCACCGTGCCTGCCGCCGAGCTTCAGCATCCCCGCGCGAAGCCTTGCCGCTCGACGTGTAGGCGCTTGCGCACCGCTGCCAAGCTCAACGATTCACCGCCGCGCCGGCTGGCGCGGGCGCCGCCTCTGGCCACTGGTGCCCGCCTGTGTAGAACGATGAAGGATCATCCAGCCTTCCGGCCGTGTGCCTCGACACTCCTGCGGTTGCGCACCAGCAGCGAGGAGACCTTGGCGGACAGGACTGGGCCACCCCGGCCTGGTTTTGTCCGTGGGCGGCGCGGAGGGTGTTTGCCATACGTGGGGAGGTGTCATGGCGCAGGTGAGTACGCCGCCCGGGCAAGAAAAGCATTTTGGCGCCACCGCGCGGCGCGATACCTGGTGGCTTGGACCGCTGGCCACCTTCCTGGGATTGCTGGCTTTCTTGATCTACGCCAACTGGATCGTCTTTCTGGTACCTGGATACTTCGAGATCCGCCAGGACAAGACCGACTTCTTCAAGCCGGAAAACCAGGCGCTCGCTCCCTACCTCGCACCCTTCCATGCTCCGCTGCTCTACGATGCACAGAGCCATCATGCCTGGATCCACTCCGACAAGCCGGCCTGGTGGCCGAGTTGGTTCCCATTCTCGTCGGCGATGCTCATCCTGATCTTCCCCGCCACTTTCCGCTTCACCTGTTACTACTACCGCAAAGCGTATTACCGCTCTTTCTGGGCCGATCCGCCCGCTTGCGGCGTCGGTGAGCCGCGCAAGGGCTACCTGGGCGAGAACCACTGGCCGCTCCTCATCCAGAACAGTCATCGTTACTGGATGTACGCGGCGGTGGTCTTCCTCATCCTCCTGACGGTGGACGCCCTGAAGGCATTCTGGTGGCCGACGCTCGACGCGGCCGGCAATCCGACCAGCAGCCATCAGTTCGGCATGGGTCTGGGCTCCCTTATCATGCTGGCCAACGTCGTCCTGCTGGCCGGCTTCACCCTGGGCTGCAACTCGGTGCGTCACCTGGTTGGCGGCCGGCTCAGCCACTTCGCCTGCTACACCTGTCCGGTTGCCGGCAAACCGCCCGAAGAAAAGCTGCGCACCGGCTTCTACCTCTGGCGCTTCAGCAGCCGCTTCAACGAGCACCACATGCTCTGGGCGTGGTTGTCGCTCTTCAGTGTCGGTTTCACAGACCTGTACATAAGACTGTGCGCCATGGGCATCTGGCACGATCTGAGGTTCTTCTAATGGCGGAATACGAAACGCACGAACACGACGTTCTAGTCATCGGGGCTGGCGGCGCCGGTTTGCGATCGGCCATCGAGGCCTCGGCGGCAGGCGTGTCGGTTGGGCTGGTATGCAAGTCGCTGCTGGGTAAGGCGCACACGGTCATGGCCGAGGGTGGCATCGCGGCGGCCCTGGCCAACGTCGATAGCCGCGACAACTGGCAGGTCCACTTCGCCGACACGATGCGCGGCGGACAGTACGTCAATAACTGGCGCATGGCTCAGCTGCACGCCCAGGAAGCGCCGGAGCGCGTCCGCGAACTCGAAGCGTGGGGAGCGGTCTTTGATCGCACGAAGGACGGCCGTATCCTCCAGCGCAACTTCGGCGGCCACAAGTATCCGCGCCTGGCTCACGTCGGCGACCGCACGGGCCTGGAAATGATCCGCACCTTGCAGGACCACGGCATCCATCAAGGTATCTCGGTTTACATGGAATGTACGATTATTCAAGTCCTCAAGGACGGCGACCGCATCACGGGGGCTTTCGGCTACTACCGGGAGCGCGGCCGATTCGTCCTTTTCAAGGCCAGGGCCATTGTGCTGGCGACCGGCGGCATCGGCCGTGCGTACAAGATCACGAGCAACAGTTGGGAGTACACCGGAGACGGCCATTCGCTCGCCTACCGCGCCGGCGCCGAACTGATTGACATGGAGTTCGTCCAGTTCCATCCGACCGGCATGGTCTGGCCGCCAAGCGTGCGCGGCATCCTTGTCACCGAGGGGGTCCGCGGGGAAGGCGGCGTGCTGCGGAACAGCAAGGGCGAGCGCTTCATGTTCGGCGACATTCCGGATAATTATAAGCATCAAACCGCCGACAATGAGGAGGAAGGATTTCTCTACGTCCTAGGCGAAAAGTTCAACGGCAAGGACGCGCGCCGGCCGCCGGAGCTGCTGACGCGCGACCACGTGGCCCGGTGCATCGTCCGCGAGGTGAAGGCCGGGCGCGGCAGTCCGCATGGTGGCGTCTTCCTGGAACTGGACACCTTCGCCAAGTGGATGAAGAAACGCGCCCCGAGCTTTAACGCGGCCGAACACTGGAAGAAAAAGCTGCCCAGCATGTATCACCAGTTCAAGGAATTGGGCAACGTCGATATCACAAAACAGCCAATGGAGATCGGACCGACGACGCACTACGTCATGGGGGGTGTCCGCGTCGATGCCGATACGCAGATGACGAGGATTCCAGGGCTGTTCGCCTGTGGCGAGTGCGCGGCGGGTATTAACGGCGCGAACCGACTCGGCGGCAACTCGCTATCCGACCTCCTCGTGCTCGGCAAGCGGGCCGGGGAATTCGCGGCGAAGTACGCCCGGGAGCATCCCGCGTCGGGACAGGTCCCGATGAAACAACTTGAAGCGGCTGAGCGCTGGGCGCTGGGGTTCATGGACGCGCCGCAAGGTGACGAGAACCCCTACAAGGTACAACAGGACCTGCAAGAAATGATGCAGGACCTGGTCGGCATTGTGCGCCGCGAGGACGAGATGCAGCGAGCCCAGGACGGTCTCGAAAAACTGTGGCAGCGCGCGATTAGGACCCGGGCTGAGGGCAACCGCGAATACAATCCGGGTTGGCACACGGCAATGGACCTCCGCAACCTGCTGACCGTGTCCGAGGCGGTCACCCGCGGGGCCATCCTGCGCAAGGAGAGCCGCGGCGGCCAGTTCCGCGACGACTTTCCCAGGAAGAATTCCGGAGAATTCGGCAAGGTCAATACGGTCGTCTGGCAGGATCAGGACGGCCGGATGCAGATCCGTTTCGACCGCATCCCCGAGATGCCGGCGGAGCTGAAGGAAATCGTCAAGCAGCAGAACGACGGAAAGTTGCCGGAAGAATTGGCGTAGCGCATGCCGCTCGCGGCCTATCGGAAAGACGAGGATATTCCATGGCGCAGGCCACGTTTCGCATCTGGCGCAGCGACCAGTCGGGCGGCCAACTCAAGGACTACACCGTTGAGTTCGGCGAAGGCATGGTGGTGCTCGACTGCGTCCACCAGATCCAGGCGACTCAGGCGGGCGACCTGGCCTGCCGCTGGAACTGCAAGGCGGGCAAGTGCGGCTCCTGCTCGGCGGAGATCAACGGCAAGCCGCGGCTCATGTGCATGACGCGCATGGAAACGCTGCCCCTCGACCAGCCGATCACGCTGGAACCGATGAAAGCGTTCCCGCTCATGAAGGACCTGGTGACCGACGTCTCCTGGAACTACCGCGTCAACAAGATGATCCCGGCGTTCAAACCTCGGCCGCGGGATCCGGATGGCAACTGGCGCATGTCTCAGGAAGAGGTCGATCGCGTCCAGGAATTCCGCAAGTGCATCGAGTGTTTCCTGTGCCAGGATGTTTGCCACGTTCTGCGCGAACACGACAAGAAGCGCGAGGAACTCTTCGGCGGTCCGCGTTTCATGATTCGCGTCGCCAGTCTCGACATGCACCCGCTCGACACGGTCGATCGGCTGCCGCTGCTCAAGGACACGCTGAACATCGGCCTGTGCAACATCACGAAATGCTGCACCGAGGTTTGCCCAGAGCACATACACATTACGGACAACGGCATTATTCCCATGAAGGAGCGGGTGGTCGATGAGTTCTACGACCCGATCCAGTGGGTGGCGCGGCAGATCTTCGGCAGCCACCGGAGCAAGGAGCGGGTGCAATTGCCGCTGGTAACGGCGGAGGGTCGGCCGCAGTCGTGAATTGCTGCGAGGTTCCTGTCTCTGCGCGGCAATGCTGGCACGCCGCCGACGTGGGCAGGTTGCAAACCCCGCCGCTCGACCGCCTGCCATCGCGGCAGCCGATGAGTGGGTTGTCTCGCCTATGGGCATAAAACGCATCGCCGTTGTCTGTGGTACTCGTCCCGAGGCGATCAAGCTGGCTCCGGTCATTCTCGCCCTGCGCCGCCAATCGGACGTGGAGTGCCGTGTCTGTATTACGGCGCAGCATCGGCAAATGCTTGATCAGGTGCTGCGCGACTTCGAGATCGTGCCCGACGCCGATCTGAACCTGATGCGGCCGGACCAGACTCTTGGCGGACTCACGGCGCGGGCCCTCGAAGCGCTCGACCGCTACCTCGCCGCCGACCAACCGCAGCTGGTGCTGGCCCAGGGGGACACGACGACGACATTCTGCGCCGCGCTTGCGTCGTTCTACCACCGTATCCCCGTTGGCCACGTTGAGGCGGGACTGCGCACCGGCAATCTTGAGGCGCCCTGGCCCGAGGAGGCGAACCGCGTCCTGACGACCCGGCTAGCGACACTGCACTTTCCGCCGACCGCAGGTGCCCGCGACAACCTGCTGCGCGAGGGAGTGCCCGCCGAGCGCGTTGTCGTTACCGGCAACACGGTCATCGACGCCTTGTTTCTGGCGCTGTCGAAGGTACGGACCAATCCGCCGGCACTCCCAAACGTGCCGGCAGGGGCACGGCTCGTACTCATCACCGGCCACCGCCGCGAGAACTTCGGCCCGGGCTTTGAGTCGATCTGCCGGGCCATTGCCGAACTGGGACGGCTCTTCCCGGACGTGTCTTTTGTCTATCCTGTACATCTGAATCCTAATGTCCGCGCCCCGGCGGAGCGGGTGCTGGGCGCGGCGGGCGCCCCCAACGTCCTTCTGACGGAGCCGCTATCGTACTTGCCCTTCGTCGCACTGATGGATCGGGCGACACTGCTCCTGACGGATTCCGGCGGCATCCAGGAGGAGGCGCCGAGCCTGGGCAAACCCGTGCTCGTTATGCGTGATACGACGGAGCGACCGGAAGCGGTGGCGGCCGGAACGGCGCGGCTGATCGGGACTGGTTTTCAAACGATCGTTGAGGAAACGTCGCGCCTGCTTAGCGACACGACGGCGTATGCGCGAATGGCACAGACACACAATCCCTACGGCGACGGTCATGCGGCAGAGCGCATTGTGGCGGCCTGTTTACAGTTTCTCGGCTGAGCAGCTGCCGGAGGCCGGAACGTGGGCGACCGTACCGATCGAGAGGAAAGGCATCACCGGCCCACTTGCTAGCCTCCTCAATTGCCGCGGATCAAGTCTCCGCCGGCTTTTCTTTCAAGGCTTGGCGAGCTACCCTATCTCCGATCTTCGCCAGTCCGTGGGGGAACGGGAGGCACGGCTACTACCGGGCTGGCAGGAGGTACCGGTCCGTTGACGGGAGACTGCGCTGCATTGATCGGGGCCACCACCGGGGCACGCGCGGCCGCGGTCTGTTCAACCTGGGTAACCGCAGGGGTCACTTCCTTTGGCGGTAGTTCAGCGTGCCGGGCCGCCCGCCCAATCCGGCCGATTAACAGGCCAATTGCGAGCAAGACCATCCCGGTTAGCAGAAAGCCGTAGCAGAAAGTCCACTGCGTGTCCTCGGCTGGAGTACCCTGGGCGAGGCGCCAGTACCAAATGCCACTCCAAACCAGGATCAGGGAGCCCAGAGTGATGTAGATCAGAGCAGTATAAGCCGCGGAGGAAGCTCGATTCAGGATCGGCACGGAAAGACTCCTTGCATGTCGGGGAATTCTGGGAACAAAGCCGCCTGCCGGCCTTTTAGGCAACTACAAGAACAAGATGTTCTCATTACGACGTGCAAACCGCATGCCGGATGAGCCTCAGGCATTTCTGATTTTCGTGGTTCGCTGAGAAAGCAACAGACCCAGGTATGGGATTTGGCCTCATTGATTGGCATCGCAATTGCTCGTCCTCCTCTTGAGATAACATTGTGCCTCACGGCAAACTTTTCTTTGTAGCGGAAACGGGCAGGTGAACCGTGCAGCCATCAAGACAAGGCATTGTGATCGGTACTTTCAAGGACCGCGCTGAAGCCGAGAAAGCAATTGATGAACTCCACCACGCTGGCTTCGTCTCGGACCAGGTGAGTTTTCTCTCTCGGAGCGGCGAACTCAAAGAAGCCCGAACTGCCACGACGGTGCAAGAGGATCAAGCAGGCGACGGGGCAGCGACTGGAGCAATCGCGGGCGGCGTGGCCGGCGCCGCGGCCGGCGCGCTGGCCCTATCCCTGGTTCCTGGGCTGGGTCTGGTCGTCACCGGAGGTATGCTTACCGTGCTCCTGGTATCCCTGGCTGCGGGGGCGACAGGGGGCACCCTGATAGGGCCGTTCATTGCCCTGGGATTGTCGGAGGATGAGGCCAGGTACTGCGAGAACGAGTTCAAGGCGGGCCGGTCCATCCTTGTGGTTCGGGCCGGGGAACGTAAAGAGGAGGCCGGATCCATTCTGCGCCACAATGGGGCGACCTCGGAGGAATCGTCCGCCCTGGCATTACCGCCCAGCGCAAAGGGTTGAATCTCCTAGAGATGATAGAGCGGCGCGTACTTTTGTCGCAGATAGGCCAGGAGCGGCTGATGGCTCAGCGGCTTACCGGTGATGCGCCGGCATAGTTCTCCCGGGGTCCAGCGCATCCCAGGCCGATGGATCTTGTCGTTCAGCCACCCCTTCAGCCAATCGAAACGTCCCTGACGGAAGTCGCCATCCAGGTCGCCGAGATCGTGCCGCGCCTGCTCCATGAACTGGGCCGCGTAGAGGTTCCCAAGCGTGTACGTCGGAAAATAGCCGATGCCGCCCCCGCTCCAGTGGATATCCTGCAGACAACCGAGCGCGCTATCTGGCGGTGTTAACCCGAACAGCTGACGAAACTTCTCGTCCCAGGCCCCTGGCATGTCGGCCGCCTGGAGGTCACCGCCGATCAGTCCCTGCTCCAGCTCGAAACGCAGAATAATGTGCAGGTTGTACGTGGCCTCGTCTGCCTCGACGCGGATGAATGACGGCCGCACCTGGTTGATGGTGAACAGGAAGTCGTCCAGCGAAATGTTGTGCAGCGCGTCGAGGAATACCTGGCGAGCGCGTGGGAAGAAATGTTCCCAGAACGGCCGGCCACGTCCCACCTGGTTCTCCCAGAGCCGCGATTGCGATTCGTGGATGCCCAGCGACACGGCCGATCCCATCGGCGTGCCGGCGTGCTCCCGAGCGAGGCCCTGCTCGTACAGGCCATGGCCTGCTTCGTGCAGGATGCCAAAGAAGGCCTCGTTGAAATACCGGGGGTTGTAGCGCGTCGTGATACGGCAGTCGCCCGGACCGATGCCGCTGCAGAAGGGGTGCGTGGTGCGGTCGAGCCGGCCAGCGCCGAAATCGAAGCCGATGGCCGCTGCCGCCGCCTGGCCAAAAACCTGCTGTCGATCCACCGGATAATCGCGTTCCAGGATGTCCTGACGTGCCTGCCGCCCCGAAGCAGCGATGGCAGCGATGAGCGGCACCAGGTCGGCGCGCAGGGCAGCGAAAACCTGCGTGATCTCCCTTGCCGTGGCCCCTGGTTCGTATTCGTCAAGCAGGGCGTCGTAGGGCGCTTCCTTGTAACCGATGGCCTGTGCTTCCTGCCGTTTGAGTGCGACGATCTTTTCGAGCCACGGCTGGAAGGCGGCGAACTCGTGCTTCTGCCGGGCCTCCTGCCAGACCTGCTGGGCGTGTGTCGTTACCCGCGCCAACTCCGCGACCAGTTCCGCAGGTAGCTTGACCGCCCGGTCGTACAGCCGGCGGATCTCGCGGACGTTGACCGCCGGCACCGATTCGCGGTCCCCGACCAGGGTGGTGCCTTCCACTTCGGTAAGGAGTTCGCCGATTACCGGCGCTACCAGCATGTCGTGCGTCAGGCGGGCCAGCAGCGCCATCTGCTCGGCGCGATGGCCGGCCCCCTGGCGCGGCAGGTTGACGCGCTCGTCCCATCCCAGCACGGCGGCGCAGGAGCCGAGAGTGCTATAATCCTTGAAACGACGGATGAGTTCGGCATATGCCTGGTCGGCGGAGCGCGGCAAAAGGGGTCCCTCCGGGCTGCTTGCGGCTGAGCGGCGAGGACCGCCGAGCCGCAAGCGGCTTGCATCAACCCATGTTCATGCTGAGCAGGAATTCCGCATTTGACTTCGTCTTGCGCAGCCGGCTGACGAGCAGTTCCATCGCCTCGACCGGGTGCATGTCGGCAAGGACGCGCCGCAGGGTACGAACGCGATCCATCTCGTCGGGGTGGAGGAGCAACTCCTCCTTGCGCGTCCCCGACCGATTGATGTCGATGGCCGGCCAGACACGCTTATCGACCAGGCGCCGATCGAGGTGCAGTTCCATGTTGCCGGTGCCCTTGAACTCCTCGAAGATCACCTCGTCCATGCGGCTGCCCGTGTCGATCAGGGCCGTCGCCAGGACCGTCAAAGAACCGCCTTCCTCGACGTTGCGGGCTGCACCGAAGAATCGCTTGGGCTTCTGCATGGCGTTCGAGTCGAGACCACCGCTGAGCAGCTTGCCGCCCGACGGGACCTCGGTGTTGTGCGCCCGCGCCAGGCGCGTGATCGAGTCGAGCAGCAGGACCACATCCCGGCCGCCCTCGACAAGGCGTTTCGCCTTCTCCATGGCGATCTCGCTGATGTGGACGTGCTCGCTCGACGGCTCATCGAAGGTGCTGGCGACAACCTCGGACGTGGGACCGGCGACGGTCCGCACCATGTCGGTCACTTCCTCGGGCCGTTCGTCAATGAGCAGGACGATCAGGTAACACTCGGGATGGTTGTGACGAATGGCCAGGGCCATTTTCTGCAGCAGGACGGTCTTGCCGGCCCGCGGCGGCGACACGATCAGGCCGCGTTGTCCGCGCCCGATCGGCGTGATCAGATCGACGACCCGCGTCGCCAGGTCGTCCGGATCGCTCTCGAGTACGAGCCGCTTGTTCGGATGCAGCGGCGTCAAGTCCTCGAAGATCGTGGTGCCTGTCTTCTCTTCCGGCGGCCGGCCGTTGACCGCCTCGACCTGCATAAGGGCGAAGTTCTCTTGCCCCTCGATCGGCAGGCGGATCGGTCCTTCGGCGACCAGTCCGGTGCGCAGGCCGAGCCGGCGAATCTGGCTCGGCGAGACGTAGATGTCTTCCGGGGAAGCGAGGTAGTTGTGGGCGGCGCTGCGCAGGAAGCCGTAGCCATCGGGCAGGACCTCCAGGGTGCCGGAGCCGCGGACGACCTCGCCGCGTTCGATCTGGCGGCGGACCACGCCGACAATGAGTTGGGCTCGGCTCATGCCGGTGTGCTCGGCAATGCCCTCGCGTTCGGCAAAGGCGAATAGCCGGGGCACGGGCAGGCGATACAGATCATCGAGGCGGATCGGCCCAGTCGGCAGGGCCGTATCGGTGGCAGGCGCTTTCCGCTGGGTGCGTTTGCGAGTCGCTGCGCCGGAAACTCCGGTTGAGCGTTCGCTGGACCCGTCGTCGCTGCGGGCGACGGCCATGGTACTTCCTCCAGTTCGTGACATGCGTTTTCCTGTGGCTGCCTGGGATCTCCGACTCTCGACCTGTTGTCCTGACTTCAGGGCAGGGCAAAGGAGATGCCGGGCGACGATTCTCGGTTGCTTTCTTATGAAAAAGGGACCACGGCCCCCCGGCCATGGCAAACGATAAGTAGGGTCACTCGGCCACGCGCCGGAGCAGGTGGCTCAGCCGCAAGCCGGCCAAGGCCGGCACATAAGTATTCTCTGGGTTCGTTCCCCACCCGCGCGCGATCACCAACTCACGGCCCGATACGCCGCACGGCTCCGCAAGACTCTACCTCTTGGGCTGGTTGCCACCTGCAACGGGTGGGGTGCTACCGGGGCGACCGGGAAATGCAAGTGGCCACTTGTGTCATCTTATCAAGGCCCACCAGAATTTCTAGACCTCCAGCTAACTTTCCCGCAGCCGGGGGTGTCCAGGGGACTGATCTTGCAGTCTTTGACAGCGCCTGTTCTATTCTGGTTTCCTGCAAACGGTTAGTCCGGCGGCCGGGATAGGGCCCCGCTCCGGCTGCCCTCTCAACAGTGGAAACACCATGCTTTCCCTTCGCATCGCTCGAGGCCGTTCCCTGCCACTAGGAGCGGCCGCCATGACCGATGGCGTCAACTTCGCCCTGCTCTGCCGCCACGGCACCGGCGTCACGCTCGTCCTCTACGACATGGAACATTCCCGGCCGCTGGCCGAGATCGAGCTCCATCCCCGTCGCAACCGCACCGGCGATCACTGGCACATCCTCGTCAGCGGGCTGCCGCCGCTGTTCCGATACGGCTGGCGCGTCAATGGTCCGCAGGGCGGTGGCCATCGCTTCGACTCGGACCTTGTCCTGCTCGACCCGGCCTGCACGGCGCTGGCCGACGGTGCCATCTGGGGCCGTTTCGTCGAACCTGAGGCAGGGCGCTCGACCCGCCGGAGTGTCTTCTTTCGCCGGCCCTTCAACTGGCAGGACGACCTACCGCCGCTGACACCGCTGGAAGACAGCATTATCTACGAACTGCACGTCCGCGGCTTCACCTGCCATCCCTCGTCCGGCGTCGTTCATCCCGGCACCTTTGCCGGCCTGGTCGAAAAGATCCCCTACTTGCAGTGGCTGGGCGTGACGGCCGTCGAGCTGCTGCCCATCCATGAGTTCGACGAGTCGGATTGTCCTTTTTCCAATCCAGTCACCGGGCAGCGGCTACGGAATTTCTGGGGTTACAATAGCATCGCCTTCGCCGCTCCGAAGGCGGCCTATGCGGCCAGCGGCCCAGAACACGGCCAGCTCAACGAGTTCCGCGACATGGTGCGCGTCTTCCACGCGGCCGGCATCGAGGTCATCCTCGACGTCGTCTTCAATCACACCGGCGAGGGCGACGACCGCGGCCGGACCTACCACTTCCGCGGCCTGGACAACGAACTGTATTACATGCTCGGTCCCGACGGCCGTTACCTGAACTTCTCCGGCTGCGGCAACACGGTCAACTGCAACCATCCCGTCGTCCGCACGCTGTTGCTGACGTGTCTGCGTTACTGGGTGGCCGACATGCACGTCGATGGTCTGCGTTTCGACCTGGCGTCGGTGTTCGGTCGAGACTACCAGGGCAACGTGATGGTGGAGCCGCCGGTGGTCGAATTGATCGCCGAGGACAGCGTGCTCGCCGACACGAAGTTGATCGCGGAGCCGTGGGACGCGGCGGGACTGTACCAGGTGGGACGGTTCCCGTACGGCCGTCGCTGGTCGGAGTGGAACGGTCGCTACCGCGACGAGGTGCGGCGCTTTTGGCGCGGCGATCCCGGCACCATTGGCCCCATGGCGACCCGCCTGTGCGGCAGCGCCGATCTGTACCAGGCCTCGGGCCGGCAGCCGCGGCACACGATCAACTTCGTCACCTGTCACGACGGTTTCACGCTCTGGGACCTGGTGTCGTACAACCAGAAGCACAACGACGTCAATGGCGAGCGCAACCGCGACGGCCTGGACGACAACGTGAGCTGGAACTGCGGCGTTGAGGGGCCGACGGACGATCCGGCTGTGCTGGGACTGCGGCGGCGACAGGCGAAGAACATCCTGGCGACCCTACTGCTATCGCAGGGTGTACCGATGCTGCTGGCCGGCGACGAGTTCTTGCGGACCCAGGGCGGCAACAACAACGCCTATTGCCAGGACAACGAGATCAGCTGGCTGGACTGGAACCTGGCGGCGAAGAACGCCGATTTCCTGCGGTTCGTGCGGGAGATGATCCAGCTGCGCAAGCGGCATCCGGCCTTGCGTCGGCGCGGTTTCTTCCAGGGCAGCGGCGCCGGCGGCTACCTGCGGCCCGACATTGTCTGGCACGGTGTAGAGCCCAACCAGGCGGATTTCTCGTACTTCAGCCACGCACTGGCATACGTGCTGGACGGCAGCATGACGGGCTGGGAGCCGGACCGCGACTTCTATGTGGCGATGAATGCTTGGCGCGACGTGCTGTCGTTCCGCATCCCGTCGTCGCCGTCGGGCAAGCCATGGCGGCGCGTGGTGGATACGGCGCTGGCGTCGCCGCTCGATATCGTGGGATCGGACGAGGGGCCGTTAGTGGCGGCGGGGACGCAGTATCCCGTGGCGGGGCATTCGGTGGTGATCCTGATCACGGCCGAGTGCAGCCGTGAGGGATAGGCCTTTGTACGCACCCCCGGGGGGTGCAAAGCGCTTGCCGGACGGGATGCGGACGCCATTGATGAAGGTGACGCGCCGGCCAGCGCCGGTGCGGTCGCCGCGGGTCTCGTCGGTGCCACGGCGCCTGCCGCGCCTTCCCTTGCGGCAGGCGGCGGCGCGGCAGGCGCAGGAATTTCTGCCGGGGCACTCGCGCTGGCCGAAGGCGCCGCGGGTGCCACGCTGGGGGCAAAGATCATTGCGGCGCTGCTGCTGGCGGCCGGCCTGGTGATCGGGGCGGGACTATATGGCTGGCTGACCCGGAACGAGGAGAGAGTTCTCCTCGATGGTGCCGTTACTGTGCGTTGTGATGTTGCGGTTGCGCAGGATGTCGAGGCCAGCCGGGACCCTGATGCGGCCCTCTTCGACACCGCGACCGCGAAGGAGGTTTCTGACCCTGGCGGCCGTGTCCTTGGGCTCCTCCTCGGAAACCTGGCCGACGGTGAAGGTGAACTGCTTGCCGTGGTAGCGGAAAATCAGACGAAAACTGCCGTTGCGGACCTGGAGAGTGGCCGTGCTGAACCCCCTTTCGGGGTTGAGCAACGGCACCCCAACGCGAGGGCAAGGATGTTAGCAAATCGTTACCATCATTGTATGGTAACGCCGGGCTAGAGGGATGCCGACTTGACATAACTGCTTACCCTGCTTTGAGTGCCGGAGACAGGACTTGAACCTGCACTGCCTTTACGGCAACCAGGCCCTCAACCTAAAGCCTGTCCATTGGTCTATCAGGGCATCATCAGGGACGTTTCGCGGAAACCCTGAAAAAACACGTCATTTCCGCCATTTCCGCATGGCACTCAAATTGTAGGCATGAGGCAGTCACAGGGCCAGCCCTGGCGGAAAGTTGGCGGAAAAATGACACGCTAGGCTCGTGGCGTCGCGCCAGGACACTTGCCCGGCGCGTCTGCCAGTTCCGCCAGCCGACCCTTTCAGTGCCCGGGAGAGGGCTTGAACCTCCACTCCCTTTCGGGAACATGGCCCTCAACCATGCGCGTCTGCCAGTTCCGCCACCCGGGCTCGTGGACGATTATAAGAAGCGGGGCCAGCGAGCGTAAGAGGCGTCCCCACGAAAAAGCGCCGGCCCGAGTCCGTGATCACGCGCGGTACAATGACGACCGGCGACCCGCGAATCGAGCGCGGTCCGACTGCTCCGGTATCTTTCTGCGACCTCAGCTCACCAGCTCGCCTCGGAGATTCCCGATGGCTTCCTCCGCCTGCCGTTCAAACCACTGATCGATGGACTCCAGGGGAACACCTGCCAGCATCCGGCGAAGCGTGCGCTCCAACGAAGAGAGGTAGCGGAGGCCATCCTCCCGGACCAAGGCGCGGACGATAGGCCACCGGTAATTCGGCAGCTGCGGTGACAGTTTCTCCTCCAGCTCCACGTTCCCCAGGAGATGCAACAAGAAAACATCTCTCGCGAGCCCATTGCCCGCCTGGAGGATTTGCCGCACGGCACGGCAATCCGCGTAAAACTCCTCGACCGTGGTCCAGCGAGACGAGTCGGCGTCACGGCGCCCCGGCCTGGAGGCAACTCTGCCCATCCACTGCCAGGACCAAATGTGGCCGACTTCATGCCAAAGAACGATGTCGGTTAGCGCCGCGCGGACGTGCCCGAGTTGCTCCACCGGGCCAGGCCCGGTCCTGCCGGCAAGACGACCGCGTGCAGCCGCGACCACGGGAGCTTGGTGCTCGGTCGCCACAGGAAGGACAATCTGGCACGCCGCGCGCTCGACGGCCGGGGGGCAGATGTTGATGAAGCGGTGTTTGGACCGGGACACGGGCCACTTCTGCACCGCCGTTGCCACAAGCGGGACGTACCCGTACTGCCACGCGACCTCGTACATGGGCACGCCCTGCCACATCCCCGCGGGCGAGTTTCGGTTCGGATAAAACCCCAGGCCGAACTCGGAGACCCGGACGTTTATCGTGATGACCTGGGACTCACCCGGTTGCGTGCGCACGGCTTCGAGGTGCCGGCCGAATAGGTCACTGGCCTCGTCGAATACCGCGCGGCAAAAGGCGGCGTCGGGCAAAAGGCCACGCCAGTAATCACGCTTAGCCTGCGACGATTTCGGCATGATTCCGGGGTTGATCTGGAAAGAGCGGTCTCCCCAGAGGTTCATGAGGGCGAAGGCCGCTTCAGCCGCCTCGCCGGGCAGGTGCGCGATCCGCTCCAGAAGCCAGTCGGCGGCTTGAGCAAGGGCTTCGCCGGAGACAAGGCGCCGCGCCGTACCGAGGACCAAGTCGGACGAGCGGCTCTCGCGCACCAAGTCGAAGGCCGCTCCCCGGCCGACCGAATGGCAAATGTGGACCGCCATGTCGTTCTGGGCACCCCGCGAGACGCCAGGGGGCGGCGGCGTTCCGAAGTAGTAAAGGCTCGCGAGCGCACTCCCCCAGGTGTACATGGCGAGGTCTTCGATAAGGTGCCGACGATCCAACGGGTCGTCCGGCGGTCGGGAGGGGATCAGGCAGCGGGGAAGTTCCACGATGGCTACTCCGGCAGCAGCGGGGCCTACGGCCCACGCATGACTGTCCATCCGGTTCGCAGGAGCAGCAGAACCGGCGGCGCAGCTGCCCCCGGACATCTTTACTCGGCGGGCCTGGGCCTCGGGCACTTATGCGGGACCACGGCGATTGTTGCCCTCCGGATTATAACCGGACCGCAGCTCGAAACCCGGCGAGGCCGACCGGCGCCCGGGACGCATGCCACGTCTGCTGTCCGCCAACGAAAAAACCCCTCCGCTTTTTGGCGGAGGGGTCGGGTAGCGTCAACGTATCCATCATGCCGCAGGTCGGAAGGGGAGAAGGCCCTCATTCTTGAGCCGCGTCAGCTCTTCGTGGGAAACGAGCCATTCCCCGCCCTTTCCCCGTCCGCAGAGCTTTTTCTTGGCCCGGATTCGGCCCTGTCTGCACCATTCTCTGACCGTGTATTCCGCACGCCCGAGGATGTCACCGACTTCCGCGGTCGTGTACCAGTCCTTAATCGTCTGCTGTTGAACCAACGTGGCGAGCATCTGCTCGATGTGTTCGAGTCGTTCCTCGACGCTCATCGCGACACCTCGATCTCCCTCTGCTTGCACCGGCGGTCGTGTCGCCTTGGACCAACCAGGCTACTGGACCTTGCCTTCGCCCACGCGCGTCCCGCCGTCCCATTGATAACCTCCGCCCTTCGCGGGCTTCCCTTCGCTCGTTGGCCGGGTCGCCGGTTCGGTTTCCCGTTCCCGGGCTCTTCCCGCCTACCTACTCCTTCCCCGGCAATGTCATCCGCGTGGGATAGCTGTCCCCACGGTCCGTGCGGGTCGCCCTGTGACAAACCTCAGCTTTGCTGGTCGACTCTTTCGCAGACGCCGGGGCAGCTGCCCGGCACTTGCACTTTTCACTTCGTCTACGGCCTGTGGCCCATGCCGCTCTGTCCCACGCGCCCTCTCGGAGTCGGGGAAACCCATTCGGAGAGGTTGCGTCGGAGGGCATGAAAGGGCGTCCTTTCGTCCCGACGAGCCTTGTCGGCTTTCGAGCGAAAGGAGCCTTTCGTGTACCGTTTCCCGGTGAAGGTTGAGCCGCGGGGGGAAGGCTACCTCGCCACCGTCCCCGGCGTGCCAGGGTGCGTCGCCGGCGGCAGGAACCGTGAGGAAGCGCTCCGGCATGTGCGTGAGGTGCTTCAGGCAATCCTCACGCAGGCCGGGCCAGGCTTCGCACTGCTCGCTGGTCCGTCCCTTCCAAGTCGTGACGACGGAGGGGAAGGCGAGTACGTGGAGGTAGCCGGTCCGCCCCTTCAGCCGTGCTGAGGCGATGGGTTTTTCGGCCCGTAGGGCTGTCAAGGGCAACGAACAGGGCATCCGGGCTTGCGGCAGCTTCGCCGTGGTTCGGGTGCCCTTCTTCTTTTTTGTCCCGTTCGGATCGACCTGGCCAGGGTTCCTGGCCTGATTCGACCGGCCCAGCACGCTTTACAAGCACCTTCCGTGGCATCGGAAACATCCAAAGCAGGCCGTCATCCTGGCCACGCAGCTAGATCCACAAGCGACGCTGGCGTCCAGGCCAGATGACGGCATCCACGGCGAACATTCGGTGCGACGCTTCGCCCCTGTCGGGCATCTTACCTTCTGCGTGTCTCACGATTTCACCTACATCAGCCTCGGGGCCGGCGTCCAATCCACCGCACTGGTCGTTCTCAGCGCCTTGGGGTTGTACGGCTGCCCCAGGGCCGACTGCGCCATCTTCGCCGACACCCAGGACGAACCGGCCTGGGTCTACCACCACCTGAACACGCTAACTAACGGTGTGGGCCGCCGACCACGGCCTGTCGGTCCACGTCACCACGAAAGGCTGCCTCAGCCGCGACGTGGGGGACCGGCTGACGGGCAGGAAGCAGCGGTTCGCGGCCATCCCCGCCTGGACGCGGGGCAAGGACGGGCGCTCGGCGCCGCTGCGTCGTCAATGCACTCGCGAATATTTATGTGATCGACCACATAAGTACTCTTATGTGGGCTCGTTCGTTATGTAGCCTTCGGTTTCCTCGCCGCGGCAACCAAGAGCCCCGGCCGTTTCCTACGCCACATAAGCCCGCCAACCATAGTCGAACCTCATCCTGTCGCCCGTACCCTTTCAGAGGTTCGACCATGTTCGACCAACTGTTCGAGCGCCCCCATGCCCTGGCACGCCAGCGCGCCGGCCCAGCCCTGGAGGAGCGCTGTCGCTTCCTCGCCCACCGCGCCGCACAAGGGCTGGCCCGCCTGACGTTGCGGGAAACGGCGGTGTACCTGCTCGTTGTTGCCCGCTTCCTGCGCCTGGCGCACCGCCCCGACGAAGTCATCTCCCGAGCCGAGATCGAGCAGCAGGCGCTGCTCTGGGCCGCCGAAGGCCATCCCCGCAAGCCGACCGGCTCGGCGCGGGCACGGGAGAGGTTCCGCTGCCATGCCTTCGCCTGGCTCCGGTTCCTGGGGCGATTGGAGCCGCCCCCCGCTGCGCCGCACCCTTGCACTCAGGAGATTGCCGCCTTCGCCGAGTTCCTCCGCCATGACCGAGGGCTGGCAGCCACCACCATCGACGGCTACTGCTTGACTCTCCGGCAGTACCTCGGCCGCCTCTGCTCCGCTCACGTCCCCCTCCGGGAGGTCACGCTCCCCCAGATCGACGCGGCACTCGTGGGGCAGGTCACCGACGGGCACCATTCCCGCCGTACGGTGCGCGACTGCACCACCACGCTGCGCGCCTTCTTCCGCTTCGCCGAGGGGCGCGGCTGGTGCCGCCCGGGGCTGGCAGTGGCGATCAAAGCCCCGCGGGTCTTCGCCCAGGAGACGATCCCGTTCGGCCCTTCCTGGGACGAGGTACGCCAGCTCCTGGCGCAAACCGAGGGGGACCGGCCTGACGACATCCGCGACCGCGCCCTCGTGCTACTCCTGGCCGTCTACGGCCTCCGCGCCGGGGAGGTCGTTCGCCTCCGGCTGGATGACTTCGACTGGGGGCGGGAGCTGATCACCGTGACGAGTTCCAAATCCGGGCGCCCTCGGACGTACCCCTTGGCCAGCCCGGTCGGCGCTGCGGTCCTTCGCTACCTGAAGGAGGTGCGGCCGCGCACGACCCGGCGCGAGGTCTTCCTTTCACGGAACGCCCCGCTCCGTCCGCTGCATCGGTGTTCGCTCTACGTGATCGTGGCGCGGCGCTTGCGGGCCGTCTGCCCCTCACTGCCACGCCACGGGCCGCACGCCCTGCGCCACGCCTGTGCCACCCACCTGCTGGAACAAGGCCTGTCGCTGAAGGAGATCGGCGATCACCTGGGGCACCGGCATCCGGATACCACCCGCAACTACACCAAGGTCGATCTGGCGGGACTCCGCCAGGTCGCCGACCTCGACCTGGGAGGGCTGCTATGAAACTGCACGCACTGATCGAGCGCCACATCGCCTTCCGGCAGACGCTGGGGGAGCGGTTCAGGACCAATGCGACCTACCTGCGGGCCTTCGGCCGTGCCATCGGCCCCCGCGCCGCTGTCACCGACGTCCGCCCGGAGCAGATCGACGCCTTTCTGGCCGGGTCGGGGGTCGTTACCAGCGCCTGGCACATCAAGCACAATGCCTTGCTAGGGTTTTATCGCTACGCCGTGAGTCGCGGTTACGTGGCGGCGTCGCCGCTGCCTACCGTGCTACCGCAACGGCCACCGCCCTTCGTGCCGTACATCTACACGCACGATGAACTGCGCCGCCTCCTGCAAACGGCGGAATCCTTCCGCTCGCGCTGCACCCGTCTGGAGCCGGTCACGGCGCGCACCGTGGTGCTCTTGCTGTACGGCACGGGACTGCGCGTCCACGAGGCCATCGCCTTGAATCGCGCCGACGTGGACCTGGCCAACTCCTTGCTCACCATTCGCTGCACGAAGTTCTTCAAGGCACGTCTCGTTCCCTTGGGGGTGCCACTGCGTGAGGTTCTGGTTCAATACGCCGCCCGCCACCTCCCCGCTGTCGGCACCTCGGAGGGCATGGCCCCGTTCTTCACCATGCGATCCGGCGCGCGGGTGAAGCAGCACGCCCTGGAAAACCGCTTCCGGCGTATCTGTGAGCTGGCGGGGATTCGCCGGTCGGACGGCGCCCGCTATCAGCCGCGCCTGCACGACCTCCGCCACACCTTCGCGGTGCATCGGCTGACGTCGTGGTACCGAGAAGGGGCCGACGTGCAGCGCTTGCTCCCCCAGTTGTCGGTCTACCTGGGGCATGTCTACCTCTCGTCCACGCAAGTCTACCTGAGCATGACGCCGGAGCTGTTGCAGGAGGCCGGGGCACGCTTCGAGAAGTACGCGCAGCAGGAGGAAGACGATGGTCGATAGCACGCGGCTGGGCCCCTGGGTCCGGCGTTTCCTGGTGGAGCACCTGAGCGGCGAGCGGAACCTCGCCCGGAACACGCAACGGAGCTATCGGGATACGTTGCGCCTGCTCCTCCCGTTCCTGGCTCGGTCGGCGCGCAAGGGCGTCGATCGGCTCACCGTCCTCGACCTCTCTGCCGAGCGGATGCGCCGCTTCTTGGCCGAGATCGAAGAAAAGCGCGGCTGCGGCACGGCGACCCGGAACCAGCGCCTGGCAGCGCTGCGTTCCCTGGCCCAGTTCGTCGGGCTACGCAGTCCCGAGTACGTCGAGTGGTGTGGCCAGATCCGCGCCATCCCGTTCAAGAAGGCATCGCGGCCGCTGGTGACGTACCTGGAGAAAGCAGAGCTGGATGCACTGCTGGCCGCCCCGGACTGTGGCACGGCTCAAGGCCGCCGGGACCACGCGGTGCTGCTATTCCTGTACAACACGGGCGCCCGGGCCGACGAAGTAGCGCAGGGGCGCATCGCGGACCTGCAGCTTGGAGGGGTGCCAGGGAGGGATGCCTCGGCCGTCCTGATCCGCGGTAAAGGGAGCAAGCAGCGGCGCTGCCCCCTGTGGGCCAGCACGGTCCAGGAGTTACTCCCCTTGGTCGGGAGTCGCGCCCCCTCCGAGCCAATCTTCTTGAATCGACGGGGGCAGCCCCTGACCCGGTTCGGGATTCACGCGCTGGTGGGACGGCATGCGTTGCGTGCGGCAGCCCAGGTGCCGTCGTTGAGCCGTAAGCGCGTCAGTCCGCACACGATCCGGCACACGACGGCGACCCACTTGCTCCGTTCTGGAGTGGACATCAACACGATCCGGGCATGGCTCGGACACGTGTCGCTGGCGACGACGAACGTGTACGCGGAAGTGGATCTGGAGATGAAGGCCAAGGCACTGGCGAACTGCGAGGTAGACGCGGCAGAGCCTGGCAAGCCATGGCATCAGGACGCAGGCGTGATGGAGTTCCTGCGGACTCTGTAGGGGTTCGATGTTATGTGGCGTCTGGAATGACCGAGAAGCCGGAACAGCCGGGCCTTGGTCCCTGGACGCCACATAACCTGCTTGGCCACATAAGAGTACAAGATCGAGCCGCTGGAGAAGAAGGTCCGCGAGCTGCTCGGCTATCGCAGATATCAGCGGACTCGGCACAAGGTCGCCTGTCTGCTGGGAATCAGCACCGATGAGATCGCCCGGGTCAAGGCGAGCCGGACGCCTTGGGTGACGAATGTGTTTCCGCTCGTCAATGCCGGGCTGTCGAGGGGAGACTGCGTCAGGGTCATTCAGGAGGCGGAGCTGCCGGTCCCCAAGAAATCGGCCTGCGTCTTCTGCCCCTACCACGACGACCGCTATTGGGCCGAAATGCAGGCGACCTACCCCGAGGAGTTCGCGCGAGCGGTTGCCTTCGACCAGGCGATCCGGGACATGAGCAACACCGGCGTCGCGCAGCCGGTGTTCCTGCACCGCTCCTTGCAGCCGCTCGCCGAGATCGACTTGGCCAGCCGGGGTGCCTTGACGGTGCTAAACCAGTTCAACAACGAATGCGAGGGAGTGTGTGGCGTTTGAAGGGCAGCAGGCGGCTCACGCGGGTCGGCGGCCACCAGGCTCGCCGCAACTCGCCAGGGGGCTGCCCGGCCTCAAGGCCGCGTGGCGGTAGCCAGGCGGAGGTTTCAGGCCCTGGGGCCTTTCCGTACATCAACTGTGAGCCGAACGCGATTGTCCCAAGCCGCCCGAGCCAATCACGGCGGAAGAAGGTTCTCAATAGGCATAATGAGCGCAGCGGGCGATTCGCTGCCGTCGGACCGGATGCCGCGAGGGTGTGACATCCAGGCAGGACCGGCCCGCAAGACCGGACGACAGCAAGAGCGCGGGGTCCCCGGCTCATCCGCCGAACGAGGCGCCCGCAACGGAGGCCACGATGCGATCCTACAAGCGCCGCATTCACAGCGCCCTGCTGAACCGGATGGCTCACGCGGACATCTTCGAGGTCGGGGCCGCGCCGCGGTTCCTCTTCGTCCTGTTCGGCGGCTCCGGCGTCGATGAGGAGGAGTACGAGCGAAGGAGCCACACCGTCATTCCCGTTCTCGGGCCGGTGCTGGGGCCGCTGGCCGCAGGCGGGATGAATGTGATAGCGGCCTACGTGAGCGCGCCCTACGACGTGCCGTTCAACCGCTTCGCGAGTAACCCCGCCGCGGCCGAAGCCTGGAACGCCCACGTACTGACCGAGCTTCTTGAGCCGTGGTCGAAACTGCCGTACTTCGTGAGCGGGTTCTCCGGGGGCGCCGCGCTGGCCTTGAACGGAATCCAAAAGGAACCCCGGTGCTTCGGGGGAGCTGCTCTCGGCGCGGACGCCTTGCCGCCCGGCTTCGCCTGCCCCGATCATTGGGCGGAAAAACTCCGCCTGTACTGCGCGCCCCACGACCGGGTCTGCAACCACCCTGCCAACCGGCGGATCGCCGACGACCTGGAAAGCCGCGGCCAGGCCGAGCAGTTCGAGCTGCGTTCCGGCGGGCACCAGCTCGCGGACTACGCCACGCCAGACTGCTTCGGCGAGTTGATCCGGTTTGCCGGCAGCATCGCCTCCGGCCCGTAGCGTCATCGAAAGCCTTGGAAAGGCACCCGGCGGATGGGCCGTCCGCACCCCACAGCCCACCGCCAGGCACAATGATACCTGAAGCAGATCGCCATCGCGGTTCCCGGGCGGAAGGGCCGGCCTGCCATTCTGCCCAGGCCAGGCTCAGCGGTTCGCGCCGCCTCCTCCTGCTGGCTTCACAACGCGCAGCCTCGAAGGTTGTTCGCCGACGGGTTCTGGCTCGGGGTCGCCTGTCTGCGGTTCTGGCGCGAGCCCCAGGCGCCGGTAGTCCTCCTCGGTCCACGGCGGAAGCTCCTGGTCACTGGCCGGCCGGGGAACGAAATCCGGCACATCGGCACGGCGGAGTTTCCGCACTTTGGCGATCTCTGCTCCCGGCACGGAGTGAACGTAGGCGCCGGTGTAGGGGGTAATGAACACGCCGCTGACCCCCGTCTCTGGCGACGGCGGGGGCAGCTCCTTGAAATACTCGGGCATGAGCGCCCGCCGCTTGACGACGTGGGTCGTGCTGCTCTTGCCGCTCGGCCCCGCGCTCGGCTGCTGTTCCTCGAACTCCACGTCGCCGACCATGCGGGACGCCCACTCGGCGGACACATCGCCGCCCATGCGGCCGAGGGCGATGTTCCAGATCTGGTCATTGATCTCGTCAGCCACGTGCTCGCCGACAGCGTCCTTCATGCCGGAAGGCGTCTGGTAGCCGCCGCAGAAGCACGCCCCCTTGGAGCGGCCGTTCGTGAGGAGCCGGGAGAGGCCCTCCAGGTTGCCCATCTCTCTCACTTCGTCGATGATCACCCAGGCCCGCCGCTCGTCCGAGTTGTCCTGGTTGAGGAGAAGTTGGCTGGCGCGGAGGAACATCGCCCGGTTGATCGCCTCCATCTGGAAGCGGTTGGCCTCGTCCTGGCCCAGGAGGACGACGTACTCGCCGGTCACCCACTCCTTCAGGCTCACCTTGCCGTTGCTGGCGGCGTGGTGCCAGCAGGCGGCAATGGGACGGTAGCGGCGCATCCAGAGCGCGACTTCGCTGCGGACGTTGGCGAAGGTCTCCCGCGGGTTGAAAAACTCCTCCACCAGCGAGGCCGTCTCGGGGGAGCGGAGCAGGACTTCCCGCAGGCGGGCCTCCGACTGCATGATGAGGATCACGTCGCGCAAGTCCCACGCGCCAGGGGCCTGCTTCATCAGGAACGTCAGCACGCCGGCCAGGATCTGGCCGGCGGCCTGCCTGAAGTATGGGTTCTTGCTCGCCTTGTCCTCGGGGATGAGGATCGTCGCGACCTGCTGGGCCGCCGAGGGGGTGTCCACATCGGCGGCCAAGTCCCAGGGGCGCCCGCGTGCGTCGAACGGGTGGAGGATGCAGACCCGTTCGCCCAGGCCGAGCCCGTGGAGGAACGACACCAGTTCCGTCTTCGGGTCGTAAATCAGAGCCCGCTGGTCCTGCTTCCTGCCGATCCAGACGAGCACGCTGGCCATGAATTGCAGGAGCAGGTTGGTCTTCCCGCAGCCCGTCATCCCGGCGGCGAGGAAGTGGCGCACGCCCGCCGACCAGGGGAGTCCGAGGCCGCCCCAGGCGATGACCGGCTCTCCCGATTGGCGGTGCCCCTTCAGGTTTTCCGTGGCCTGCTGGACGTTGCCGACCGCGCGGCCGCGCCGGAAGCCCGGTTTCTTCTCGGCGAAGACAACGGACGCTGCGAGGTGGTAGGTGAGGAGCCCCACGACACACGCAAGCGTGGCTGTGGCCAGGGCAGCGTGCTGGGCGGGCGTGCTCGGGGCGCTGCCGACGTTGTCCGCCACCCAGCGGAAGGGCGGCGCCCAGGCGAACGGGCCGATGGTCGTGTGGGAACGAAGGTACGAAGCGGCCACGAAGCCGGCGCCGTACATCGCGAGCGTCACCAGGAGGTGGACGGCGAACAGTTTCAGGACGCCTTCGAGCTTCACTTCGAGGGACGGGTCTTCCGAGACGGCCGTCTGCTGGGGCTTCTGCCTTTCGCCGAAGAGCCCGAGGCACGACCCCGCGTCGTAGGCGAGCAGATACCAAATGAAGCCCGCCACCAGGGCCGAGGCCCAGCCCGGCCAGGGTAGGGGCAGGAGGCGGCTGGCCCAGAAGAGCCAGCCCGCAAAAAGCCCTGGAAGGATAAAACAGCCGACGGGCTCGATGCACGCCCGCAGCAGCTTCGACGACATGGGTTACCTCCCGTCATGGCGGACGAAGGTGATCCGGGAAGCGGAGCGCCCCGGATCGAATACGTTGACGACAATGTCGTAGTCGAATTGATCTTTGGTCACGACAGCGACCTTTCCCCACTCGATCAGCTCCCCGGCCGCGTAGACCGAGAGGCTGCCCCACGGGTCGAGCTTGTAGGTGTAGGTCCGACTGCCGAGCAGTGCGCCGAGGCCCGTTGGGGCCGTCCGGTAGACCGCCTGCGTGCAAGTCCCGTCCGCGTTGAAGCGGAGGACCTGGCGGTATTGGGTGCCCCGGACCGTGACGGGCGAGGACCACGAGGCCCCGAGGATGGTCCGGGCGGTCAGCGGTTCCTTGTCGGACTTGCCCGCGTCGCTCAGGGCGAAGTTTGTCACCAATTCGGTTGTGCTCGTCCCAGCCATCGCTCGCTGGCTCGCCACTGGACGGCCCAGGACCTTTTCGACCACCCCGGAGAGTTCCAGGGAAAGGGCCTAGCAGCGCTGGCCGTGCTTCCTGAGCCGCCCCGCGAACACGTCGCAGTCCGGCTGGGCAATCGGCCCCACGGCGAGCGTTTCCAGGAGGCGTTCGATGAACAGGTTTCCTTCCTCGATCACGTCCGCCGCGGCCTTCGTGCCCTCCGGGCTCGTGAGCTTCCCGGCCCGGTTCGCCGCGGCTTCTGCCTTCAGCTCGTAGACTTTTGCGAGCTGGTGGTAGTCGTCCTTCACTTCTCCCGACTTCGCCTTCTCGGCGTGGGACTTGTAGAGCGCGGCGACCTCGCGGTAGTGGGACGCGCTTCTCTTGAGCGCGTCCTTGAGCCGTTCGAGTTCAGGGCCGATTCGCTTCCGCTCGTCGAGCAGCTTCTTGGCAGACGCGAGGAGCCGCGTGGCCTCCTCGCGGAGCGAGGACTCCGTGTGCTTCCGCTCCGGCCGCGCGAAGTCCGGGCGGTCCTTGGCGAGCCCGTCCGCGAGCTTCTGCCAGTCCCGCTCTATCTCTGTCACACGAAGGCTTGCGTCCTTCGCGAAGCGAAGCGCGGGCTCGGGGAGCTTGCCCTCGGGGCCTGGTTCGTCAGCAGATGCCATTCCCAGGCCCGCGAGGACGAGGCAGCTGGCGGCGAGTGCCGCTACGGTCATGGTGCGACGCACCTTGGTCTCCTTTCCGCCGGGTGGCGGGGTTATTACTGGAATGCCGCCCTTCCTCCATCCGAGGAAGGGCGGGATAGTCATCACCTTTCGTTACTTGGAGGCCGCGCCATCGTGCGGGCCGGCCTTGAGCTTGTCCCGGAACGACTTGAGTTGCCGGTGCAGCTCGTCCGACTTTTCGGCGTGCTTGCGGAGCACTTCGAGCAGTTCGCCGTAGCGACCGCCTTCCTCGCCCGAAGCCCGCGGCAGGGCGTCGAGCGTCTTGATGAAGTCCTCAAGGAAGATGTTCTCTTCGCGGATCAGTTCCACGACGCCTTTGGAGCTTTGGTCCAGGCTCAGTTCCTTGGACCGCTCTTCCGCCTTCCTGGCGAGTTGATCCCAGATGTCCGCGGCGAGCAGATACCGCTCCTTGATCACCGCGAATCGCATCGTTTCCGACTTGTCGCGCATCGCCTGGGCGGCGCTTCGGTAGTAGGCCGGGGCCTTGCGGAGCGAGTCGCCGAGCCCATCGCTTGCCTTGTTCCACTTCTCGTGCAGCGCGACGAGGACCCGCCCGCTTTCGAGGAGCTTCCCGCAGTATTTCCGGAACGCCTCCAGGGACTGGCCCTCGGGCGCTGCGTTTACGGAAGCGGGGTTGTAACTCTCGACTGCCTTTGCCAGCTTGGCCGTGAGGTCTTGCCACGCGGCGTCATCCCTGTCCAACCGCTTGGCGACCGACGCAGCGAACTCGACCTCCGGCTCGGACGCCTTCTCGGCGGGCTTCGACGCGCCGGCCTCATCGGCCATCACCGTCACCCCGCACGAGCCCAACAGCACGGCCACCACGGCCGTAGCGATCCAACGCATTGACGCACAGCTTTCTGAAAATGTGGGCAGCGGAACCGCCCACGGGATTACTTCGGAACCCGACTTCTTTGGACTTCGCGCCAGAGGCGAGGAGTTTCCTCGCCGTCCACCACACATTCGGCGGCAGGGCGATTCGCTGCCGGGCCGCTGGCGCGAGTGGGCGAGCTGCGGTAAGCACCGATCCCGAGGGCGAGCAGGACGAAGACCAGTGCCACCGTCACCCATCCCTTCGCGGTCATGGGTGTCTGCCCTTCAACGACTTCCCCGCCGGGTGGCCCCGCGGTGGGAATTTTGGGGCTTGAGGGAGGAGGATCGCCGGAACTCGGCGGTGGGCGATCTCCCACCCTTGGCGGGGTCGGTGGCCCCGGATTTCGGGGCGGCGGGCTTGTCTTTGGCGGTTCGGGCCGCTCGAAGGTGCGCGGGCCTTTTTCCTCCGTGATCCCGTCTTGGTGGATCACCACCCGCCTGACGCCCCTCCTCGGCAGCTCGCCAATCCGGCTCATGAGGCCCAGGCAGCGGTCCTTCACCATCTCGTCGAGGCTGCGCGCCCCGGTCCCCATTCGCTGGGCCTTTTCGATGATGGCGTCGATAACGGCGTCATCCACCGCCAGCTCGATCCCGTGCCGCTGGAACAAGTTCTTGGTCTTCCAGAGCGTCGAACTGCGGCACTCCAGCAGCAGCTTGCGGAGGTCCGCGGCGGTCAGGGGCGCCAGCCCCACCCGCAACGGGAACCGGCCGATGAACTCGGGGATGAGGCCAAAGTTCTTCAGCGCCGCCGCTTCGTACTGTTGAACTCCCTCCGGGCCGATTCGTTCAGACAGGGAGGTGAAGGCCCCGCTCGCGACGAAGGTGATGCCGCTCGTGTCCACGCTTCCTGCGTCGCACGTGACCATCGCCCCTTCGAGCATGGTGAGCAATCCGTGCTGGACGCTCTCCCCGCCCACGTCGTCCTGGCCGCCGAAATTGCGGCGGCGAATCTTGTCCACCTCGTCGATGAAGATGATGCCCCGCTCGGCGGCGTAGACGGAACCGCCCGCGGCTTCGACGAGGCCGGCGATCATGCTGTCCAGATTGCGGCCGGTGTAGCCGGGGGCGGAGTATTCCGTTGCCGTCGTGTAGTAGTACGGGAGCTGGCAGAACCGCGCCGCCGTACTCGTCAGGAACGTCTTGCCACAGCCCGTTGGGCCGATGAGCAGCACGTTCGCTTTTGCCGGAAGGTCCGACGCGGCCACGCCACTCCGAATTTCGCGGAGGCGTTGCTGGTTCCAAGCCAGCGCGCCGGTCAGTTTTTCTTTGGCCCATCTCTGGCCGAACACCTCACGGTTAAGGTGTTCGAGAAGCCGGGCCGGATCAAGGTCCGTCGGTTCCGCTGGCATTGCGCCAACTCCTCTCAATTGCCTACAGCTTGCTCTGACTAGGAGACCGTCACTACGGACGCTTCCCCTTTTGGATTTCACGCCACACACGCGGCGTCGGCTCACTCGGGACTTCCGGGGCCTGTTGGCCTTGGCCCCCAGCCACGGGGGGCTGGAGCGCGGGCGTGTCACCGGAGGCCCCCCACATCAGGAGGAGCAGCAGCGCCAGGAGAACTAGGCAGAGGATCGCCGTCCCGCGGGCACCCTGGGGGACGAAACGCTCAATCCCCGACCCGGCTCCGGGTTCCTCCGGACGGGAAACCGGCCCCGCACGTCGCTTCACGGCCATGACCAGCAGCGCGAGGGCTGCGGCCACAACGACCCAAAACCAGAAGCCGCTTCGGGAGAGGTCCAGGACGAGCTGGAGCGCGCTTCCGATTGAAATGCCGCCGTACTTGAACACCAGCGTCAGCAAGACGGCCGCCGCAACAGCGCCTTGCACGAAGTAGGCGTTCAGGCGGAGCGTAACCACCACCGTGTTCGCCTCGGGCTCGTAGCCGAACTTCAGGAAGCTCAAGACCCGTCTCAGTCTCGCAAGCCAGTCCACCATCGTTACCTCGCATGTCCGCATGTGGCCCTCGCCGTTTGCCGGCAGATCACTCCGCCGAGCCGGACGGTGTGGGCGTCAACCGTGGCCTCTACTCTCTTTTCCCTGGGAAGCGCCGTCGTGGTGGGAATCCGCATCCAGATCGCTCTGGTCGGGCCAGGACAGACGGGACGGAACACCGCCGGAAAAAGAAATGGCCCCGTCGGCATCGCGCAGACGGGGCCAGCAAACCTTCCGGGACCGAACAAGCGGCGCATGCCGTTCGGAGCAGGTAGCTACCTGCTCAGGCGGCTTCGTCCGCCGGCGCGGCGGGCACAGTCCCCGGCTTATCCTCCGCGCCGACCAACTTGAATCGGATGGCGTTCCGGAAGCAGGGCAGGCACATCCGCCCCTTGAAGGACCCGTCGTCGAAGACGACCGCGAACACTTCGGCTTTCTCCTTCCGACACCAAGAGCAGTGGCCGGACCCACAGCCCTTGAACTGCACGCTGATCATGACAGACCTCCCTCTACCACAAGAAACCAGGGCGACTCGGCCGTTGGCCCCGCCCCTTCGGGTGACGACCTTCCGGCCTCACCTTCTCGCTTCCCCGTTGTCCCACGGCCCCTTGGGAACGGCACGGTCGTCAACCCGCTCTTCGCCAAGCCTCCGGCTCTCGGCCCGAATGAGGCTGTGAACGCGGGCGAGCAGGGCTTCGAGGTTTTCTGCGTCCCGCCGCGAGAGCACGAACCCGACAAAGTCCGGCTCTTCGGCCGGGGGCGGGCCATCCCCCGCACAAGCGCCCTCCCCATCTCTCCCGTCCACGTAGGCGTACACCACGAACGGCTTGTCGTCGCAATAAACGGTAACGGCGAGGTTCGCCCCCTGCACGTACTCAACCGACCCCGGCTCGACCTTGCTGACCGACACGGCCCAGCGACCGACGCTGAGGGTGTAAAGCTCTTCCACGGTTTTCCCCCTTGCACGGTGGCGGGGCGGAGCCATTTCACCGCTCCCCGCACCTCGACTTTCCTTCCCCCCGACGGCGCCGTTTCTGGTAAGACCCCGACCCGACCACCGGGGCGATCGCACTCCCGGTTTCCCCTGGTAGAATCACTAGCGGGCCCAAAGGCAGATCGTTGTGTCGGCCGGGCGGACCGGGCCGGGGCCGCCGCGCGGCGGTTGACTGCCGGTCGGTTCACTTCCCCTTGCGGCCCGGACGCAGGAGGTTCAACCATGACTTTCCCCACGACATGTCGCCTCCTGGAAGAGATCGATCTGGCGATGATGACGAGAGCAATCCGGCAGGTGTGCAGGGAGGTCAGTGGCACCGACCCCGAAGTCGGGACCACGACGGGCCAGGCCCGTCTCGACGAGCTTTATCGCCAGGTCTCGCTGCTCATTCCTTCCGAAGGCGAGCGGGCGCAACGTTTGCGAGAGGTCGCCCAGGAACTGCTTCCGCAAGTCATCGAAGAGCGCGTCGAGCAACTCACAAATGCCGAGGCGGTCGATCTGCAATTCGAGGCCGGCGACATCCTGCGCATGAGCTTTTCGAGCACGGAACGACCGGAGGGGGTCCACCTCGCGGTTCACGCAATGCTCGTCGAACAGCTCGCCAAGAGCGGTCGGTTGACGAAGCTGGCCTGATCGCTGGCCGTGCAAGTTAGTGGCCCTTCCGCTGCGGGCGCCGGGCCGCGTTGGGGCCGTTGAAGGTCTTCACGCCGCGAAACGACACCGCCCCCGTCGGCGAACTGCTGATGCGGACCGAGCGAGCTGTCCCGTCATGCTCGCCTTGTCCAGGCGGCCTTCCGCTGCACCAATCTCGTGCCGGAGAACCGCTGGCGGGAGAGAACGAACGTCTTGCCGTTGACCCGAATTCGGAGCTGGTCCGGCCGCGTTCGTCCCCTGCCGCCCCTCCCTGGGCGAACAGGCCGCAGGCCCTCCCGCTTACACCATGCCTCGGCCGACTGGCCCTGCTGAACACTGACGCAGAGCGCGTCAAGGGCGGACACCAGGCGGCGCAATTCCTCATGATCCGACTTGGAAAACGAGAACTCGAACAGCTCCGCGTAGGCGACAACCGGCCCCGCGTCCCCCCGGCGTGTGCCGGCAAGGTCCTTGAAAGACGTGCTGAAGCCGTAACAGATGATCCGTTCGCCGTCGCAGTGGAACACCACGCCGAGGGTGATGGTTTCGTCGCCGAACGACCCCGCCTTGAACTTGCTTACCGTCGCGGACCAGCGCCCGCCGCCGATCCGGAACAATGCTTTCATGATGACTCCTTCCCAGAGGACCGCCAGGCCGGGCGGAGCGACGGCGCCCGTCATTCGATCCTCTGAATCAGAATGTTTCGAGACTCCACATGCTCCCTTCCCTGACGCTCCAGCAGGTCCTGGGCCAGGTCCTTCTGCCGACTCCGCTCCAGCTGCTTGCAGAGGTCGCGCAGGTCTTCCCCCGCCTCCAGCTTGTCGAGGAAGAAGCGCGTGCTCCCCCGCGCCCGGGACGCCTGGACGTAGGAGAGTTCCCGGTCCTGGCTCGGGCCGCCCAGCAGCACGTAAGCGTTCTCCGTGGTCGCGCCCTGGCTCTTGTGCGTCGTCAGGGAGTAGCCGAGCTTGAGGTGCGCGTAATCGTTGACCGGCACGAGGACCAACTTCCCGTGGTCCAGTTTGACGGTCAGGATCTGGTTCGCCACGTCCACTTCGGTGACCGTGCCCAGCGACCCGTTCTGTACGCCGTACCGCTTCGAGTTGCGGGTAAAGAGGACCCGGTCACCGCGGTGGAAATCTGACCCCGCGACCGCGAGGGATTGCTTGCCGAGCCCGCCGGCCAGCATCCGCTGCGTCTGCGCCATGCGGTTCAGCACCGTGCTCTCCGCGTTCGTGGACGCGAGAATCAGGTGGTCCCTCGGGTTGCTCGCGCCGTCGCGCTTCCAGGACGTGATGAGAGCCTGCATCGCGCCCTTCCGGTCGTCCGCCACGGAGACGAGGCCCCGGTTGGCGTATTCCCGCAGCGCCGCCCGGGCCTGGCCGTGGGCGATCTGCTTGACGGCCTCCCTGGCCCACGACTCCCGCTGGCGCTGGATTTCGGTCAGCGTAGCCCGCCCGATGCGGTCGCCGATGGAGCGGAACGGGCCGCCAGCGTCGATGGCCTGGAGTTGCTTCTCGTCGCCCACCAGGACGAGGCGGGCGCCGGCCGCCAGCACCTTCTCGGTCAGGCTCTGCAAGGCGCGGGTCCCGACCATGCCCGCCTCATCGACGACCAGGACCGTCTTCGGCGAAAGGCGGACCGGTTCCGCCGGCCAGGTGCCCTTGCCCAGGGCGGCCCGGCCCAACTGGCGGCCGTGCTCCTTCAAACAATCGAGCGGTCCCTTGTCCAGTTCGCCGCGGAAGCCCACCTCTGGCATGCCGATGAGCTTGGCAAGCGTGCTACTCCGAATCCCGGCCCCGTCCTGAAGGCCCTGCGCGGCTTTGCCCGACAGACAGGCGCCGAGGACATCGAAGCCCTCGCGTTCAAACGCCTCCCGTGTCGCGCGCAGCATTGAGGTCTTGCCCGTGCCGGCCATGCCCGAGACGACGTGGATCGACCCGCCCGCTTGCGTGACGTGCCGCAGCGCCTGCTTCTGCTCGTCACTGAGCTTCCCTTCGACCGCCCGGACGGTTTTTTCGGGAAGTGCCTTCGAGGGCCGGCCATTCAGTGCCGCAACCTCGCAGAGCAGTTTCTTTTCCAGCCCCAGCATCTCGCCCGTCGTGTAGTGGATCTCGCCCTTCGACCGCCCGACGCAGACGAACTCGGGCGACCGGGCCAGCGTTTCCTTGACCAGGTGGCGGAGGGCTGAGGCCGCGACACCCATTACCTGGGCTTCCTCCGCCGCGCGGCGCACGAGTTCCCGCTCGGGGAAGTGGCTCTCGTGCCAGGTGATCCTCTCCGCCGCCGCCCGGATGCAGGCTTGCACCCGGCCCGCCAGGTCCGCCCGGTGACCTTGCTGCATGAGGAGTGCCTTCGCGTCATCGGCCGTGAACCCGTGGAGCCGACCGACCGCCTGCCAGGCGCCAAGAAGTTCCGACCTCGGCAGGTGCTCCTTCGCCTGGCGGGTCGCGAGCGTCAGCTTCGCCGCGGCCTTCGCTCCCGTCGCGCCCCGCTCGGCCAGGGCTTGTTCGACTTGCTCCCGCCGCTTCGAGAAATCCGCGACCAAGCTCTCGGGCACCCCGCTCACCTCGAACCAACTCCGCTGCCGCTCCAGGACGACGCCGAGCCGCTTTTCGAGCTGGTTGGCAAGCTCCGTCCGGTACACAGCCCCCGCGGCCATCTTGTGCTGGTAGAGCGGCTGGCTGAGGATGGTGCCGGTGGTTCCGTCCGCCCGGACCCCGACGTTGAGGACGACGCAGTGGGTGTGGAGCTGAGGGTCTTGCGCGCGGCTCGTGCCGTGCTCGAACGTGGCGACAACCAGCTTGGTCGGCTCGCGCGTCTGGCCCCCCTTGCCCCGCCTCGTGTAGGCGGCGGCGTCCTGCAGGTAGTCCAGGGCCTCCTTGACCGCTTCGGCCTGCGCCTGCTGGATCGCCTGCCGCACGTCCGGCTCGGCCTGCGACCAGAGGACGGAAACCGTCTTCGGGCAGCTGAACGTGAGGTCCCAACCTGCCTGGTGCTTGGGGTCGCCGGCGCCCTGGATCAGGGCCTCCCTGCCGTCCGCAGAGAACCCCTTCAGTAGCTGCTTCAGGCCCTCACCCTCGACCTGCCCGGTCAGCCCCAACAGGCTCGCCCCTTCGCCGCGCCACCGCCCCGGAGGCTCACCACCTTTCAAGTAATAGTCATCTCGGGCGAGGGCCAGGTAGTAGTTGCCCTGACCCCCCGAGAGTGCGGCCACCGATAACACGGCTGTCGCCCTCCGTTGAAAAAAACTTTGGCTGCTTCGACTGCCCATCTCGTCCTAGTTGGTGCTGGGTTGTGGCAGTATCCGTACCGGCACCTTGACCACCACTTCCCGCCGATCCTCGTCCATTCGGGCGATCACTTCTCGGCAACGCTCGATGGCGCCGGCGGCGTGCTCCACGAATTCCCGATACGCTGCCTCCTGCTCGGAGACGCGGCGATTCAAGGCCATCGCCGTGATCTCGGCCCCCATCCGGTCGAGCACTCTGGCCTCCGAGACCAGTTCCGCGAGTCGCGCGTCCAGCCGCTCGCGCGTCACTTGCAAGTACCGCATCACCAGCTTGAAGCAGCCGTGAGCCTTCAACGTCCGCTGCTCCTTGTCAGTCGCCATAACTCCTCCCCACTTCATGAGGGCGGCGGAGAACCGGGCACGGTCCCCCGCCTTCGCCCCGTATTGATTGCCCCTCGCTCGGGGCTTCCTACCTACCTACTTCCCCTGCAACTCGGCATTCGTGGGGGGGAATCAGTGCTCACTGCCCGCTTCACGAAAGGTTGTCCCGCACGAACGCTTCGGCGTCCTCGGCGCTCGCCTTGCCCGCGTCGGCCAGGAGGGCGACCAGGCCGATCTTCCAGCGCCGGTCGAGCAGCAGGACCAGCTGCCGGAGTTCCCGGACCTCCTCCAGCAGGAGCCTCGCTTTCTCGTCGTTCAGCCCTTCCTCCGTGATCTGCCGCAAGCACTCGCTGCGGCTCACCCCACGTTTATCCGCCTCTTGGTCGAGGCGTTTCAGTTGACCGGGCTTCAGTCGAACCCCGACCGTCGTCATCGCTTCTTTCATCGTCCACCCTTGATCCGAGACCGGCCGTGCCCGGCCATCCGCGGCCGGGCACGACACCACCTTCACCCGCTTGGCGGCGTCACGCCGCGGACTTCAGGACCGTTGGCGAGAACCACGGGCGAAACACCACCACCGCGGACGGGAAGGGGGCGCTATTCTCCCCGCCGCCGAAGCGGAGCCGCCCGCGGACGAACCGAACCTCGGTCGCTTCCATGACGTGACCGTGCCACCAGGCCGTGTCCGTCCGCGCCGGCAGGAGGCACACGACGGTCGCCCCCGCCAAGGCCGCCTCGCGGGCCTTCGCCACCCACTCCCCAATCTCGCGGCCGTAGGGCGGGTTGCACCAGCACACGCCCCGCCACTCCTGCTTCAAGCCGTCCTCTTCCGGGGTGAAGTACCGCCGGCACTTCGCGTTCTCCGGAAGGGCGCACACGTCCAGCGTGAAGCCGAATTCCCTATCGAGTTCGTCGAAGAAGTGCTGGGGTGTCTCCCAAAGGCATGTCTTCGAGCTGAAATGCACTGCCAGATTGTCTGACCGTCCCGCCGGGGCCAATTTCGCCCGGCGGGTTGTATTGCTCCGTGTCGGGCTGGCGTCCGGCCGCAGCCGTCGCCCACCCGCATCGGACCGTCCCATCGAAACCCTCTGCCCTTTCGGGCACCACTTGGCCGCAACCGGCCGTCCCGGTTCCCATTTCCGGGTCCGGCGGCTGCCTAGTGTTTTCTTCCCCACGGGCACGAGATCGCTGGGGAACAGGCTGGTGTCTTGGGGCGCGAGCGGCCGAAGCGCGCCGACAGTTGCTTAGCAAACGCCGTTCTGGGAGGATGGCAGGTATGAGCAGAATGGATGACGAAAAACAGAAGCTGCGGGGAGACGAGGCCCAGACCTTCTGGCAGGGATTCGGCCTTCCCCCGCCCGGGTACGAGGACGAACGCTGTGCGCCCCCCGTGGACAGGCAGGCGCTGTTGGCCTTGATCGAGAGGCGATTACCGGAGAAGGAGGCGCGGGAGTTGTACCGCCTGACCTTCCGCTTTCGCTCGTGGGCCGATGCGCTGACTGAGCTGCGCGTGGCGAGCCTCAGAAAGGCCCGGCCGGACTCCGAAGATTCGGGCGGCTACTAAAGCACAGCGCGTGGGCGTTTGACCCCGGGGGAGCGGACCGTGAACCAGATTTCGGGTGACAACGGGCTATCAACAACCCCCGCCTGTTCCGCCGGTTTTCAAGGGTGAGCGTCGAGCGTTCGACGCTCACCCGAAAAGGTTCTGTCACCACGGAGCTTGGTCACGCGGCCGACCGAAACCGCCTCCGCAGCACTTCCAGGGCTTCCACCTCGGCGTACCGGACCTGGTCGTAAGTCAGACCCAGGATGGCGACGATCTCCGGCCTGTCATACCCCGCGGCCCGGAGCTGCATGACTTCCCGGTGCCGCGGTACTTCCAGGGAGTCGATCATCATCGCCAGCTCGATGCGGGCGTCCTCTAGTCCCTCCAGCCTAGCCTGGTCCTTGCTGACTTCCCGCCAACGGCGTGCAGCCGAAGGGTCTTCCGGATCGAGGGGGCAGCAGACGCGGAGCCCGCTCCGCTGGCGAGCAGCTGCCACGGCGGCCTCAGCGTGATCGCCGAGGCACCGGACGGACACGTCCTCCTCCGCCGTCTCTCCCTCCTTGACGCGGAACGTCCGTTCTCTCCAGATTTGCCACTGCCCCTTGATGGCCTTGGACTCACACATCCGCCGGAAGCGGCCACCCAGGTGCGGGTGCTCCGAGTCCGACGTTTCCAGCATCGCTCCCGTCGCCAGCGCTTGGGCCACACGGGCGACCGTCTCGCACCGCCACTCCTCGCGCAGGCCGCGATTCCTCCACAGGAAGGCTTGCCAGTCCGGGACCAGCCACTGCTGCATTCCCTTCTTCGCCGACCCTCGCGTGTCCTTTTCGTCGGGGGCGGCCGGGGGTTCTCCGTTGCCCGCGTGCGCCCCGTTCTCGCGCCTGCCATTCCTGGCGGCAACTGGATATCGCCTCTCCAGGTAGCCTCGCGTGTCGATGATCTCGCTCACCAGGCCAAGCAGAAGTGGGTGCATCCCCAGTTCCTTGGCCGCTTCCTTCTTTTCTCGCTTGTACTCTTCTTCGCTCCTGCCTTCCGCCTTCGCCCGGAGGAGGAGTTGTTGTGCCCGGCGGAGTCGCGCCCGAAAATCGGCTTGCGACGCCTCCCCGAGCCACTCCTTCCGGAACTCTCGCCAATACATCCGACACTCCTTATTGCCAACCCTTCGCGGCCGGCAGGCGTTTCGTTGCAGCGCTTGCCGTCACGAGGGGCCTCCATCAGAAAAAGCTCGAAACCGGCCATCGCCTCAGCTCCGTTCGCCTTCTCGTTCCTTACAATTCTTTCCTTCCCACAAGCCGGAGTCCAGAGAAGCTGGACGCGATTGGCCAAGGTCTCTATTACTTGTGGACGGGCTGTCTATTAGCGCTGGACATGACCGAGACCCAGGAGACGTACCATGAAGGGGTCCAGAAAGCCGGATCGGGACGCCAAAGGCCGCCTGCGGCCGACGATGGACTCCCTGCGGGTCCTCGTCAGACTCGCCGACAGGCTCAAGGCGGCGGCCGACCAGGGCACGAACTACGCTTCCCTCAGCGAGGCCGCCGAGGGCATGGCCGACTCGAAGTCGAACGTCTTCCGCGCCCTGGCCGAACTGCGGAACGTCTACGGACGGCAGCTCGTCAACCGCAGCGCGGTCACGCTGACCAGCGAGGGCAAGGCCGTCTACACCTGGGCCAAGGCTCTGCTGGAACTCCACGCCCAAGGCCAGCAATGGCCCCTCGGGGGCCGGGAACAGATCCACATCGGGACCAGCAGCTGGATTCTGCACTTCCTAGTGCCGGAGATGGTCCGGGCCTTCCTGGCAGACCTGGCAAAGCGGAAACGCCGGAACCCCGACCTCCCGGACGTGGATCTGGTCTTCGGAGAATACGATGTGGAGCAGATCCTCGTGGCTCTCCGCAAAGGCGCCGTCCACGCTGGCTTGGCGGCCGTCTTCACGGCCGGGACGTTCCCGGGCCTCGCTGTGCAGACCGTGCGTGGGCGCGTGAGCACGGTTGTGATCGCCTCCTCGCAGCACGAGCGCTGGGGCCGGGACACCCACAAGCACCACAAGGAAGTGGCGCTCGCTGACCTGGCCGGCGAAACGCTTTGCGTCATCGAGGCCGATCTGTACCGGGCCCTTGCCGGTCTGCCCCCGCCGGTAGAGGGCGGGCGTCGCATCCTGGTCGAGAACTACGCCACGGTCGCCGCCCTGGTGCGGGCGGGCGCGGCCGTGGGCTTCATCCCCCAGCTCCACTGCGGCGACGAGCCGAACCACCCCGGCTATCAGGGACTCGAAGTTTACGGCATCAAGGAAGGCGACAAGGAAAGGTACAAGATCCCATCCCGAACGCTTGCGATCCTCCGCCGCTCCGGCGAGAAACTGCCGGAGCTGGTCGAAGATTTCCTGCGCGTCGCCAAAGAGAAGCTCGGCTGAAACTGCCCGGCCACCGGCCGGGACACATCCTCTCAAGAAGTCACATCGGTAGTCACTTCGTAACGGAGCCTCGCAATCCTGCCGCACCATGTTGGGCCGCCCGTTCGTCGGCCACTCCAGGGATGCCCGTTCATTGTCCGGATCGAGCGTCGGGCTTCGCCCGCCCTTGTCATTTGACCGGCGACCGCCTCCGCCTCTGGGCGCCCTGCGGCAAGCCTTGGCCAGCGGAGCTGTCCGG
>JRHI01000233.1_pt1 | contig 63507 bp, 70 predicted proteins | sample 215371 | NCBI WGS metagenome assembly JRHI01 (sample SAMN02929681, study PRJNA255918) | sediment metagenome | biome: cave system; feature: Ice Cave; material: Sediment; isolation source: sediment from deep within a dark volcanic ice cave with no known source of... ...
GGCCGCCCCTACATCCTCAACGAGCGTGTCGCTCAACAGCTGGCATGGACGCGTTCTGGAGAGATGCCAACTCCTCAGCCGGGGCGCCGAAGCGTCGGAGCATGGCTCCGACCCGCACGAGCAGATCGGTCGTGTCCTCGTAGCGGTCGTGGATGAGCGAAGCATCGGCCGGGTGCAGCGCCACCCAGGCGCCGGACGTCTCTCGGACCCGGCCGGCCAGCCCGTAGTGATCCGGATGGATGTGGGTGACAAGCACGCCTTGAACGTCGCCGATCGCAAAGCCGGCCTCGGTCAGTCCGGCGCACAGCACCGCGTACGAGTCATCGGTGTTCCATCCCGCGTCGACCAGATATGGGCCCCGCGGTGTGTCAAACACATAGACCAACACATACCGCAACGGATTGTTGGGAATGGGAACCGGGAGGCTCCAGAGCCCGGGACGGACCTTTTCGACGGGCGGCAGGGGACCGAGGGCCCGAGTGGTGACGGCCATCCGACCAGCCTTGCAGATCAACCGGACAGGAAACGACCAACTTCGCGGGCCAGACCCACGGGTTGCTCGTAAGGGAGCATGTGACCGGCACCGTCGAGCATCACGAACTCGGACTGGGCCAGCCGTTCCTGCCAATGCGCGGCGTAAAGCGGTGGCAGGAAGCGATCGTCGCGACCCCACGCCAGCAGCACGGGTGTGCACACCCGGTACAGCCGCTTGGACAGTCTTCGGTTGGGGATCGGGAACAGGATCTTGCCGGCGGTTCCCAGCCCGCGGGCATTGCCGATGAAGAACGTGGTCAGAGCATCCATGTTCCCGAAATCGAAACCACCGGTCAGCAGCGCGGCAGGCTAGAGCGTCACAGACAGAACGACGAAGCCGAGGGCACTCCACTCCTCCGCCTCCGTGGAGGCGTCTTCCCCGGGGAGGATCAGCAGTACCCGCTGGTTCTGCCCAGCACGGCCCAGGCCGTCTTCGTTGCCACCTCTGTGGTCATCGCCATCTCGCTCTCGACTCCTCTGGTCGGCTATTCGGTGAACAAGGAGAGTCTCATCCCCCGCGAATCCCGGCGCACTCGCCCAATAGCACCAAAATACGTTGAGTTGAATTGCCGACTAGTTACCCGTGGCTGGCGGCCGGGCTCATTCCCGGCCAAAGCGGGGCTTCGGCGAGGTGAGCCCGATTCACTTCGCTGGATCATGATGCACATGCTCGAGGAGTACGCCCGGCACAATGGCCATGCCGACCTCCTCGGGGAGCGCATCGACGGCTCCACCGGCGAGTAGCGGCGCCTCCGGTGGTCGCCGGCGGTCGGCGATGAGCGACCGCCAGCCCCGATCGGCAAGGAGGGCTAGAGCCAGGAATCCGACCGCCACCACCCCGTCGAGCCACCAATGGTTGCCGGTCGCCACCACGACGATGGTGGTCGCCACCGGATGGGCGATGACCAGCCACCGCCACGGGCTGGAACTGATCTCGATTGCGGCAAGAGCAATCAGGACCGCCCAGGCGACGTGAACAGAGGGCATGGCCGACAGCTGGGGAGCGAAGCCCTGGCCTACCGAGCCGTAGACGGATTGGCCGTATCGCAGACCCGTGTCGACAAATCCAAGCGCAGGAAGCAGGCGCGGGGGCGCCGCCGGCACCATCTGGACCAAGAAGCAGGCCGCCGTCGACAGAGCCAGGCAATTGCGCCACCGCGGATAGCGATCCCGGTGACGAAAGAACAACCAGATGAGGAACACGATGAGAGCAGGAGCATGAGCGACGGCGTAATAGCGGTTGCACGCCTGGACGAACAGCGGATACGGCAGCGCCCAGCGCTGCACGCTCAGCTCGCTTGGGAAATGGAGCGCCTGCTCCAGGTGCCAGATCGCCAGGGCGTGGCCGATCCCGCCTTTGATGCGGGTGCCGGCCAGCTCGCCGGCCTTCTGCCAGACGGCGTATAGCACCAGGATAAGAGCCGTCTCACGGGCGATGCCGGCGGCCACCACCACCTGGCGCCGGCGTGCCGATCGAGCCAGCACCCCAAATGCTGCCAGGATCACGGAGGCGATCGCTGCCACGTCCCACCCCAGCCACATACCGCTATGGAGAGTGGCACGACCGACCGCTGCGGCGCCACTCGACACAATGGCAGGCGCGGTAAGCGTTTCGTCACCCTGGTGCGTGGAAGTAGTTGATGACCGGATCGTTCGAAGAGTTCTATCGAGACGAGCGGGCTCGCGTCCTTGCGGTCGTATTCGCATTGTCCGGAAGCCGGCCAGCTGCTGAGGAACTCACCCAGGAAGCCTTCATCCGGGCCCACGCCAAGTGGTCCGACCTCGCCCACTACGACCGGCCGGATCAATGGTTGCGACGGGTGGCGGTGAATTTGGCGGTGTCGGCCTTCCGCCGCCGCATGGCGGAGCGTCGGGCCGTTGACCGTATGACCGCCTGGCGTCCGCCCGTAGTCGACGAGCTGGCGGCTCCCTCGGCCGATCTCTGGGCAGCCGTGCGGGCGCTCCCCCGCCGCCAAAAAGAGGTTGTTGTCCTCACCTACGTAGACGACCTGCCGGCCAGCGATGTGGCCCGAATACTCGGCATCGCCGAGCCCACCGTGCGCAACCTGCTCCATCGGGCCCGATCCCGGTTGGCAGCCAAGCTCGGCGAACCCGAGCCCGAGGAGGTTCTTCCATGACGATCGACAGCCGGTTGCGTCGTGCCGCCGATGACCTGAGGGCCGCTGTGCGCGCTGACGCCCTTCCTCCCCTCGGACTGTCCCCGGTGCGTGAGCATCACTCGTATCGACGACCTGTCCTGATCACCGCGCTCGGCGTCGCCGCCGTGCTCGTGGCCGTGATCGCCGTGAACTCTCGCTCAGCCCGGCAGGTCCACGTCGCCACCCATCCGGCGACACCCGGCTGTCCCGGCAGCTTCGTGCTGCCGTTCGCCCCGCGCTATCTCCCCGCCGGTTGGAACCCAGTCGGCCGCCACCTCGCCCACGCCCAACCGGGCACCGATTTCGTCGAGGTGTGGATGAGCCCAACGGCCACCCACGGCGTCATCGAAGTCTGGCGCGGCGCCAACCTGCCAGTTCCTACCTCCCCCCTCACCACGATCACGGTCCTGCACGGGACCGGCCAGATTGGGCCGATCTCGGATGGGTCGTCGATCGTCTTCACCATCGGCGACCCGTCCAACCCGTGTCATCGCTGGGCCCTGGTCGCCCACCCCAGCGTCACCGAGGACATGCTCCGTCAGGTCGCCACGGCCCTCGTGCCCGTTAGTTGAGGGCGCCATTCGGCGAGGAGGCCGCGACGGCGCGCGAGGTGCTGGCGCTCCTGGGCAAGGACCCACACGTGTCCTATGCGGGAGCCGCGCTCGCGCCCGCCGACGGTCGGTGGGGCGGCGATCGGGAGCGCTCCTCTCAGGGCATCTTCCAGCTCTGAGAAGGCGGGCGGTCATTGCGTCCGTAGCAGCAAGGCCGTCGGTGTGCGGGCGGCGATGCGCCCCGGGACGGCGGCAACGAGATTGGCGAGCACAAGCGCGCCCGCCACGATTAGGAACATCGACAGACCCGGGACGCTGGGCGCCGGTACGGCATGGATCTGGCGGGCAAAGAGATCCCACAAGGCGCGGCCGAGCACGATTCCGAGCGGGACTCCCGCGATGGTCCCGATGGCGACCGCGACGGTTGATTGCCAGGCGACCACCGCTCCAAGCTGACGACGGGTGAACCCGAGTACTTTCAGCAAGGCGAGGTCGTGGCGCCGGCGGCGGACCGAAGCGATCAGCGTGAGACCCATAGCGGACACGGCCCCGACGGCGAGGCCGGCACCGAGCAACACGGGAGTGGTGCCCATGGAGCGGTAGTTGACGATCTCGGCGGGGCGCTGCACGGCGAGCACGGACACACCGAAGTTTGCGTTCGTGCTGGTTGCGTCGGCGATTTTGTTCAGCGCAGTGAGTGCCGCCCTGCGGTTGGCCCCGCTCCGCAGCCGCACGAGAAGGGCGTTCGGGCCGGTGACGGGGTTGTCGAACGGGTTCCTCCTTGCCGGCGGGATGAGCAGATAGGACAGCGACGCCCCGGTCCCCATATCGAGGTGCTGGCTGCCGCCTCCGATGGCGGGCATCGTTGCCGTTCCCACGATCCGCAGCCGCGTGGGTTCCGTCGACCCGTTGCTCGCAATGACGGTGTCACCGACCCGCTTGTGCAGTTGGGCCAAGGTGACGGCCCCGAGCACGACCTGGTCGGGAGCATCGAAGGCATGCCCTGACAGGATCGGTGGGCCCACCCCAGAGGTCGGGCTTCCAGCCAGCACGGGCACACGCTGGCCGTCGATCGCAAGGTCGCCGTAGTAGACGCCTGTCCAGGCGCGCACATCGGGGTCCTGGGCGAGAAGCTTGGTCACCTGTTGCTCGGGAACGTCCCCGGCGCCTGTACCGCCCCCAGCGGCCAGCATGTAGTCCCAGTTCCACCCGTACAGCGCGGGATGCGAAACCAGGCTGCGGAGGCTGGCTCCAAAAGTAAGGGTGGCGGCGACAACGACCACGGCCAGGGCGGCGCCGATGATGGCCGAACGAACCGGAACGGCGGTCCGGCCCGCGCCGGGTTCCAGGGCGAAACGGATCCCGGTCACCGCCGGCACGGGTAGGCCCGAGGTGGCGGCCGCCCGCGCCACGCGTGATCCCCGGCCTCCGGCCCGCTGCTGCCGTAGGGCCGCGCGTGGCGGCGCTTCCCTGTACGCCAGCGTCACGGCGACCGCGGCTAGGACAATGACGAGCACGAGCGGCCCGAGGCCGAGCACGGTCCAGTCAAGGGCCACTCCCGCGCCCGGTACGACGGGGCGCGCCGGGCCGAGGGGCGCTAACGGTGAAAGGGCCGCGGCCACGGCGACGCCCAGCATCGATCCGAGTATCACGGCGCCGACGACGCCGATCAGCCCGTCACTCGATGTCATCGCCGAGTCAGCGCCCAGGGCCCGCAAGGTGGCCAGGTCGTCGGCGCCGAGGCGAAGCTGACGACCGATGACCTGGGCCGCGATCAGGAGGGCGGACAGGGCGGCGATCCCGCCGAATACACCAAGGGCGATGGCCTCAGGTTTGATGGCCCGCTCCGCCTTCGCCTCAAGCGGCGACCGGAACGGCGCTGGAGGTGCCCCCGGCAGGGCGCGCTGAATCTCAGCGGCCACGGCCGCCACATTGCTTGCCCGGTCGACCCGGATGCCGCTCGACGCAGAGTTGGCGCAGCATCCGAGGAGCTGTCGGGTCAGAGCAGGAGTGAAGACCAACACGTACTGAGAGTTGCCTTCGACCTCGTCCTGCACCACCTCGTTGTTGAACACCACGATTCCAACCACCCGGACGGCGGCCCGCAGCTTCGGCACGACGCTGGCGGTACCGAAGTCGGGCGAAGACGTCTGGTTGTTGGTGTAGAAGCCCAAGGGAATGACCTCACCGAGATGAAAGCCCAGGAAGCGAGCGTCCATCGCACTGATGACCGCCTCATCGGCCCGGTTGGGATTGGGCATGCGGCCCCGGCTGACGGTGGCGCGGTCCTGGTCCAACAGCCGGCCGTCGACGCTGCCGGTACCGTTCCCGCTCGTCTGGGCGAGCGCATTGGCCGCGGGGACTCCATTCGGACCGAGCGGTAGGACGTTGACCGAGGTATAGCTCTCGATCCGCCTCACATGGGGCAGGTGGGCAATCGTGTTGACGGCGGTCGAAACCGGACCGCCGCTTTGCCCACCACCGCCTCCGGTTGGGAGCTCGAGGTCGGAGGGGTTGGTGCTGGCCAAGTACGCAGTGAACGACGACTGCGTCCGCCGGGCACCCGCCACCGCACCCATGGCCAGGCCGCCGACGAGCCCGACCAGGAGGACGATGGTCAGGTAGCCGCCCCACCGACGGCCGAAGGTGGCCCGCAAGCGATACCACGCGACCCGAACAAGCTGCCGGTTCACGGGGAGGCACCCCAACGCACTTGCCGCCTCACGCCACCTCAGACCTCCGACGACGCGCGGGTCGCGACCGTCCCCAAGCCAGTTTGGCTCGACATCCGAACAACAGCCAGGGCGTCAGCCGGTGTACTGGCCTGGTGTTAGCACGCCTCTGGTTGGGTCCCACCGGCGGGGCGCCGGCGGCCTTCAGCTCGCCCCGGCGTTGGCATCCCCACCGTCGAGCGCATCATCGAAGAGGTGAAAAGGGCGATGAGCTGAGCCAGCCGGCCACTGCTTGCTGGCACCGTGGCCATGCGGTTTTACCTCGGCCTCACGGCCCTATCGCAGGAAGTCGATGAGCAACCCGTTCACGCGGTCAGGCGCTTCCAGCTGCATCCAGTGGCCCGGCCCGTCGATCCGTTCGTAGCGCCAGGGCCCCGTTACCTGCGCGGCCGAGTCCTTCATCTGCGCCTCGGTGAGAGCGAAGTCGCCGGAGCTCCAAACGCCGAGCGTTGACGCCTGGACGGGCGGTAGCAGCATGGGCGGCTCCACCATGGTGCGGGGGTGCACGTTCGCTCGATACCAGTTGAGGCCGGGGGTGAGCGAGCCGGCGCTCTCGAGCTCGGCGATCACCGCGTCGCTGTCGGGGTGCTTGCTCCACGTCCGAAAGTTCGCCCATCCGTCGGCAGAGAGCCACTGCTCCGCGATGCCTTCGAACTGGAAGAGCAGCATGTACCACGATTTCTCGCGCTGCTCAAAGCCAGCCCCGAAAAACGTGGCGGGATGCCCTACGGAAAGGGCCACCAGCCGGTCGACCCGGTCGGGGACGAGTGACGCCATAGCCCACGCCACGGCCGCTCCCCAGTCATGGCCGACGATGTGGGCGCGCTCCACGCCCACGTCGTCAAGTACGGCCATCACGTCTCCGCACAGGAATGGGATCTGATAGGCGTCGATGTCGGCTGGCTTGTCGGAGCGTCCGTAGCCGCGCTGATCGGGAACAATGACCTTGAAGCCGGCATCCACCAGAGCCGGGATCTGGTTCCGCCATAACCGGCCGGAGTCGGGAAAGCCATGAAGCAACATGACCGGGCTCCCATCGCCGGTCACCTCAAACTCGATGCCCACCCCGGAGGAGTCGACGCGCACCTCAGCCCCCTATCACGCCGAGCAGTCCCGCCCGATCGGGCCCGAGGGGTGGGCTATCTCGCCATCCCGAGCCGAGCTTGACGACCTTGTCGAGAAGGGCGGAGTCGGAGAACAGGTCCTGCGGCAGCGCCAGAGCACCCACGACGTCGATGAAGGCTCGGAAGCAGTCGGCATCGTGGAACGCGGCCGACTTCAGCGCCTCGGTGATCTCGAAGCTCGGGTCCGAGGGCCCCTCCCGCCCATCGATGGCCGCCTGCATGGCCGCCAACCGCCCATGGTCGTAGTCGAGAGTCGCCGCGAACCACGGGTCGGCTTCGCGCTGCGTCGCCTCGTTCCAGGAGGTGACAATCCCGATTGGGTCGGGTGCGCGACGGAGTTCGTCACGGAACGCCACCGCCTGCATGGTGCCGATGCTGATCCCCCTCCCCACCGACGGGTTCGTGCAGGCCCATGAGTCACCGATGGCCACCACACCGGTCGCCACCGGTGAGCCGTCCACGACGAAAGAGCGGTGACGGTCCTCGATCTTCGCCATTACGGAGATTTGGTCATCGAGCGGACTGCCATCGAGCCAGTGAGCGACGAGCGGATATGCCCTGACCACCGATTCCCAGGTTTCGACGTCCTTGACCTTGCGGAGGGCTGCGTCGCCACTCCCGGCAATGATGCCGATTCCCCAGGTTCCGTTATCCGCCGGCAGGGTCAGGATCGAGATCGAGCCGTAATCCTGGAGCAGCGGCCCCAGCGAAACCGGCACCGAGCCGTCCGGCGATTGGAAATGTCGGCCGTAATAGACGAAGCCGCAGTCGTCGAGCTGTTCGTTGGGGCGGCGGCCACCGACGGCTTCGAGAAAGTCCGGCAGCCTCGAGCGACGCCCGCAGGCGTCGATCACCAGATCGGCGCTGATGTTGTCACCCGTCCCCGTTCGCACGCCGGTCACGTGCAGGACGCCGGGCACCACCTCGGGCCCGCTTAGCAATGCCGCAACCTCGGTTGCCCGGCGGATCGTCACACCCGAGGTCTCCGCCGCGACGGCTGCGAACACACTCTCGATCACCGGACGGCGGGCTGTAAGGCACTCGAACCGCTCGTCGCCCGGCCGGACACCGCCGGTCAGCTCCGTCGGAGCCGAAGTCACGGGGTTCATCCGAAGAGCGCCGGAGGCCGCCAGCGCGGCGGCAACAGTCGGTAGCTCTTCTTCGATAATGGCTCGATGGCGGGCCAGCAGAAAGTGCAGCAAACGAAACTGGTTGACCCCTTTACGCTCCCAGGACTCCCATGCGTCCGTCGGGGTCTCCGGCGGTGGCGCCGGGTCCCGTTCCAGCACCGTCACCTCGTGCCCGTCCGCACCCAGAAGCATCGCTGCCGACAAGCCGACAACTCCCGCACCCATCACAACAATCTTCACATCCCACCCCCTTGCTCGCTCACGTCCTCACGCTAGTCAGGTCCGCGGACCACTTCGTAGTCCGATGGCCAGTTGGGCTGCATGAGATGCCACTGTTCGGGGGCGCGGCGGATGAGTTTCTCGAGCGCGTAGGCGATGCGCTGGGTGATGGCCGTGACGTCCTCGCGCAGCCGGCCGGTGCGCTCGGTACTCAAGGGCGGGCGGATCACGCCGAGATGGCCGCCGTTGTGCTCATCGAAATACACGGCCGCCGGGAGCAAGGCCGCCCCGGTACGAATGGCCAAAGTGGCTGGTCCGGCCGGAAGCTCGGTTCGCTCCCCAAAGAACTCCACGGCCACGCCCGCCCCGCCCACGTTGCGATCGGAAAGCAGGCACACGGCGTGGTTGGAGCGGAGCGCCCGTATGACCGCTGTCCCGGCGGCCGGCCCGACCCCGACCACCTCCATCCCGAGAGAGCGCCGGAACTGAGCAAACCATTCGAACAGCTCGGGCGGCTCGAGCGCCTCCACGACGACGGTCACGGGATAGCCCATGGCCGCTAGCCACGCGCCACCCCAGTCCCAACCACCCAGATGCGGGATGACGAAGATGACGCCGTTCCCGGCGGCGCGGGCCTCCTCGATGTGGGCCACGCCCTCCCAGGCCATCCCGCCCAGCACCTCGGTTCGGGTCTTACCCTGTAGCCGAAAGGAATCCAGCCAGTACCGCGCGTACGAACCGAACGCCCGGCGCACCTCCCGGGTCATGGCCGGCCCCTGGAGATCCGGACCATACACGCGGCGCAGATGCCGCTCGAGCATGGCCCGCCGGCTGCGCATCGGTCGAGTCTGGGCGAGGACACGACCGAGGCCGTCGGCGGCGACCATCCCAAACCGGCCCGGCATCATCCGGGAGACGAACACGCCGCTGCTGTAGACCACCCGCGGATTACGCCAGGGACGCGTTACCACCGCGATGGAATGCGACGATCAGCGACCGTGGCCGGACCGGCGACGCGACTGTCGCTCCCGCCAACGTCCCGCCGCGGCATTGGGCGAACTACGGGCCCCTGAACGCCGCCACGTGAACGACGACGCCTCGCGGCGGTCCGTCCGGGTCATCCAGGGTTCGGCCGTTGCTCGCCACTCCCGCCAGCGGGCGGCGGCGCCGAGCCGGCCAGACTCCGTCTCCTGAGCCACGCCCTCGGCCGTGGTCGCTCTGCCCGCTTGGCGCCAGACCTTCACGAACCGCTGGATGGCCGTCAAGAGGGTCAGCCCGAGCATGATCCAGAGGACCGGGACGAGCACCACCGTAAACGCCAGCCCGATGCAAAGCGCGATGATCCGCTCGGCCCGCTCCATAAGTCCACCGCGGGCCGTGAATCCGAGCGACTCCGCTTTGGCGCGCTCATAAGAGATCAAGGTGGACGAGCCGAGGACCGCAAACGGCAGCAGGGCGGCGTGACCGCCATGGGCGGACGCCAAATACCAGGCGATGCCACCCAACACCAGGGAGTCGGTCACCCGATCCGACACGGAGTCGAAGAAGGCGCCGCGGGGCGATGCCGTACCCGATGCCTTGGCTACCGCTCCGTCGAGCAGGTCAGGCAGGGCCGAGCCGATCAACAGGACCAGGCCTAGACCCAGGTGACCCGAGCCGATGGCAACGGCGCAACCCCCCGCGAGGAGCAACCCGGCTGCGGTGAGGTGGTCCGCGGAAATGCCGATGCGCTGCAGGTACGAGCCAACCGGGTCGACACCCCTGGCCACGCTCGTGCGGAAGCGGCCATCGAACACCTGCGAGGCTCCTCTCGGGCAAAGCTCTGAACTCTCAGGTTACCACTGCAGGTGCAAACTTCCGCGACCACCTCTCCCCCGGGAGTGGTCACGCCACTAGGCTGCCAGAACCGATAGCTGCTGCTCCGGATGAGTGAGGTGCCGTGTTGAAGAGCTTCCCTCCCGCCAAGATCCGCAACGTGGCCCTGGTCGGGCACGGGGGCGCTGGGAAGACGACTCTGGCCGAGTCCTTGCTCTTCCAGGCGGGCGCCATTTCCCGGCAGGGCCGCGTCGAGGACGGCACCGCCACCACCGACTTCGATCCGGAGGAGATCAAACGCAAGATCTCCGTGTCCATGTCGCTCGCCCCGTTCGAGTGGGAAGGCCACAAGATCAATCTGCTCGACTGCCCCGGCTATGCCGATTTCGCCCACGAGGCGATCGCCGCCCTGCGCGTGTCGGATCTGGCCGTCTTCGTAGTCAGTGCGGTCGAAGGCGTCGAAGTGCAGACGGAGATCATGTGGCGGGAGGCGGCCGCTCTCGGCCTCCCCCGCATGATTTTCATCAACAAGCTGGACCGAGAGCGGGCCAGCTTCACCCGGACCCTCGAGCAACTCCAGTCGGTGTTCGGAGCCGGTATTGCCCCGCTCGAGCTGCCGATCGGCGAGGAAGCCGGCTTTCGGGGCGTGGCCGACCTCTTGACCGACACCGCCATCACCTACGACACGGGCACCGCGGTCACCGGCGAGATCCCGAGTGAGATGGAGGCCCAGGAGCACGCCGTCCATGAGGCGCTGGTGGAAGGCATCGTCGTCGCCGACGACGATCTCATGGAGCGCTATCTCGAAGGTGACACGCCGACGCCCAAGGAGCTCGAGGAGACACTCGCCCACGGGGTGGCATCCGCCTCGGTTTTCCCCGTCATCTGCGGCTCGGCGGCCAAAGGGGTAGCTATCGACCGGCTGGCCACCTTCCTTTGCGAGATCGGACCCTCCCCCCTCGACCGGCCCGGGGTCACTGTCCAGGCCGGCGACAACACCCAGGAAGTCAAGGTCGATGCCGCCGGGCAGCCCCTTGCGTACGTGTTCAAGACATTGGCGGACCCCTACGTAGGCAAGGTTTCCATCTTCAAAGTGCTGTCGGGGACCATTCGCCCCGATGCCGTCCTGACCAATCCGAGGACCCACTCGGACGAGAAGCTGCATACGTTGTTCACCCTTCGCGGCAAAGAACAAGATGTCCTCTCCGACGTTCCGGCCGGAGACATCGCCGCCGTCGCCAAGCTCGGCGACACCACCACCGGCGACACCCTGGCGCCGAAGGGGACACCCGTGCGATTGACGGCCGCGACCCCGCCGGAACCGGTGCTTGCCATCGCCATCCGACCCAAGTCCAAGGGCGATGAGGACAAGTTGATGACCGCCCTTCACCGTCTGCAGGAAGAGGATCCCGTCCTCGTCCTTCGCCGCGAGGACGAAACCCACCAGACCGTGCTCTCCGGGATGGGCGAGACTCACCTAGCCATCGCGGCCGAACGGCTTTTGCGCAAGTTCGGGGTCGAGGTTCAGACCGAGGACGTGATCGTGCCCTACCGCGAAACGATCACGAAATCGGCCGAAGCCGAAGGCAAGTACAAGAAGCAGACAGGCGGCCACGGGCAGTTCGGCGTGGCCTTCCTGCGGGTCGAGCCACTCGAGCGTGGCGCCGGATTCGAATTCACCGATGCGATCGTGGGTGGTGCCATCCCCCGCCAATTCATCCCCGCCGTGCAGAAGGGCATCGAGGAGACCATGTCGCAAAGCGGCGTGTTCGGCTACCCGGTCGTCGATGTCAAAGCGACCTGCTACGACGGCAAGTATCACCCGGTCGACAGCTCCGAGATGAGCTTCAGGATGGCGGGCTCTCTTGGCTTCAAAGAGGCCATGGCCAAGGCCGGACCGGTGCTGCTCGAGCCGATTTCCTACCTCGAGGTGACCGTGCCGCTCGCGTCCCAAGGCGACGTCATGGGTGACCTCAACTCTCGCCGCGGCCGCGTCCAGGGCACCGAGTCAGGCAATGACGGCGAGCAGATCATCGTGGCCATGGTGCCCACCTCCGAGATCATGCGCTACGCCATCGACCTCCGCTCGATCACCGGCGGACGCGGCCGTTTCGTGGTCCGGCATGACCACTACGACCTGCTTCCGCAACAGTTCTACGACAAGGTCAAGCGGGATCTGCACGCTTAGCCGGCGCGGCCCGGCCGGCGCCGCTCGCTACGACCGGCCGCCTGCGCTGTATTGAGCCCAGTCCTCCGGGTTGTCTTCAACGAAGTGGGCCACCACCGAACCGTCGATCCCGTCGACCAGCACGAGGCCTCGCCGGAGCGGCGGATCTTCGGCGGAGTAGAGCAGGATGCGCCATGTGGGCCGCGAGATGAGTCCGCGCCAGCTGAGCTGCGCGGACGCGTGGCCGACGGCGAAGCCCATCTGACGGCTGGCGGCGACCAGGGCATCGGTCTCGGTGACCAGCAAGGTCCGACCCGCCACCAGGTGGTAGCAACCGATGACCACCAACCCGACGCCCGCCACCGTCAAGCCATGGTTGACGAACACAGCATCGCCGCTCGGCGCCACCAGAGCGAAACAGATGGCGGCCGCCACCAGATAGATGGCCGCCGAGATGCGCCGCCGGTTGTTGTTGGGGAACGTGTAGGGACCCACGTAGCCGGTGACATCGAGCTCTTCGGGTAGCTCGTCCCGGTACGGCTCGGCCGGTTGATCACCCATCGTTCGGAGGCTACCGGCGGGCTGAGCGAGATGAGAGATCAGGTGGAGCGCGACGGTCCGTCGTCGCCGGGCCACGCGTCCCGCAACCGCTTCCAGGATGCGGAAAGAGTTTCCGGCAGCACCCGGGTCTCGGCCAGAGCGGTCATGAAGTTGGTGTCGCCACTCCAGCGGGGCAGGGCATGGAGGTGGAAGTGGCCTGGCACCCCGGCCCCGGCCGCCCGCCCCAGGTTGCCGCCCACATTGAGAGCCTCAGGCCGGTACGCCCCCTTCAAGGCCCGCACCGCGGAGACGAGCGCCCGCCAGAGGTCGCTCGACTCATCGGCGGTCAGGTCCTCCATCTCGGCCACGTGCCGGGCGGGCATGAGCAACATATGACCGCTGGTGTAGGGATAGGCGTTCAGGAGGGCGACGACGCCGCGGCCCCTCCAGACGATGTAGGTCTCGTCATCGGGAAGGCCACTGGCCTGGATCCCGCAGAACACACAGTCGTCCGCTCCACCGGGCGCGGTCGCTCCGGACACGTACTCGGTTCGCCATCCCGCCCACAGCCGATCCAGTCGGGTGGGAGATGCGTCGCTCACGGGTGGGCCAGGCGCTGATCAACATCGGCTCGCAATCGGTGCAGGAAGACATCCAGGGGGACGTCTCGTTCGACGGCGGCCGCGCCTCGGGCGTTGACGCCGACCGTTCCGGCCGCAACATCGTCCCCACCCACCACCAGTACGTACGGCACCTTTTGCACCTTGGCCTTGCGGATCCGGGCCGGCAGAGGCTCGTCGGCCTCGGCCAGTTCCACCCGAATGCCCTCGCCGCGCAACGTGGATGCCACCGTCTCGGCGTACGGCTCGTGGTCATCGCGGACCGGACAGATCTGCACCTGCACCGGCGCCAACCAGGTGGGGAACGCGCCCGCGTAATGCTCGACCAAGATCCCGAAGAAGCGCTCGACCGATCCGAACAGGGCGCGATGGATCATCACCGGCGTCGGCCTCGAATTGTCATTGGCGATGTACTCGAGCTCGAAGCGCTGCGGAAGCTGGAAGTCGACCTGGATGGTCGACATCTGCCAGGCGCGCCCAATCGCGTCGCGCGCCTGGACGGAGATCTTGGGTCCGTAGAACGCGCCACCGCCCTCGTCCATCACCAACTCCAGGCCCTCCGCCAGAGCCGCGTCACGGAGCGTCTCGGTGGCGCGCTCCCACTCTTCCTCTGTGCCGACGGCTTTGCCTTCCGGTCGCGTCGACAACTCGAGGTAGAAGTCGTCCAGCCCGAACTCATGCAACAGATCCAGGACAAACCGCAGAAGGCTCGAGAGCTCCCCGGCCATCTGCTCCTGCGAACAGAAGATGTGCGCGTCGTCCATGGTCAGACCCCGCACTCGTGTCAGGCCGTGTATGACCCCTGACTTCTCGTAGCGGTAGACCGTCCCGAACTCGAAGAACCGGAGCGGCAGCTCCCGGTAGGACCGCTGGCGCGACTTGTAGATCAGGATGTGCATGGGGCAGTTCATCGGTTTGGCGTAGTACTTCGCGCCCTCCAACTCCATGGGCGGGAACATGCTCTCGCCGAACCAGTCGAGGTGGCCGGAGATCTCGAAGAGGGTGGACTTGGTCAGGTGCGGTGTGTTGACGAAGGAGTAGCCCGCCTCCTCGTGACGGCGCCGGGAGTACTCCTCCAGGATGCGCCGTATCAGGCCGCCTTTGGGATGGAACACGGGCAGCCCGCTGCCGATCTCTTCGGGGAACGAGAACAGGTCGAGCTCCGCGCCCAGCCGGCGGTGGTCGCGCTTCTCTGCCTCCTCGAGGCGCTCGAGGTGTGCCGCCAGGGCAGCCGCCGAATCCCAGGCCGTGCCGTAGACGCGTTGCAGCTGCGGACGGTGCTCGTCGCCTCGCCAGTAGGCCGCCGCCACTTTGGTGAGCTTGAAGTGGCCGAGACGACCGGTGGAGGGCACGTGCGGTCCGAGGCAGAGGTCGACGAAGCGCTCCGTGTTCCGGTACACCGACACGGCGTTGCCGGCCACTCCCTCCTCGGCGTCGAAGGCGTCGACGCCCTCGATGATCTCCTGTTTATAGGGCTGGTCGGCGAAGAGGGCCAGACCGTCGGCCACGCTCAACGATGATCGCTGAAAGGGCTGACCTTCGGCGATGATCTCGCGCATCCGGGCCTCGATGCGTCCGAGGTCGTCCTCGGTGAAATGGACGTCGCCGGGCAGCTCGAAGTCGTAATAGAAGCCGTCGTCGATAGCGGGGCCGATGGCGTAGCGGGCGCCCGGCCAGAGATCGCAGACCGCCTGCGCCATCACGTGCGCGGTGGAGTGGCGCAGGACGTGAAGCCCCTCGGGCATGTTGGCCGTGATGATGGCTACCGACGATCCATCAGGCATCGAGCAGTCCAGATCGACCGGCGCGCCGTCGATCTTGGCCGCTATCGCCGCCTTGGCCAGCCCACGACCGATCGCCGCGGCCAGATCGGCGGCGGTGGCGCCGGACGGAAGAGATCGGTTGGAACCATCAGGAAGCGAGATCGAGATCTGGTCGGGCATCGGTGCGAGGATAGTGGCGCCTAGCCCGTGGACCAGGTCCGCTCGAGGTCGGCGACCCCCCAACCGGTTGTTGCCCGCAGCGCCGCGTCGGTTTGGTAGTCAGAACTACCTGGTGACAGGCGGAGCACGCCGAGCGCGCTGAAGAAGGCGGCAGGGGCATCCACGCCGCGGTCGCGGGCCAGGATCGAGACCGCGGAACGGCTCTCGTCGTACGAGAGAAGGATCGATGCGCCGCTGCCGGTGGTGAACTGGTAGTCGCGGGGCAGGTGAGCCTCGGCCCCCGCCGGGCGGCGCTCGGCCGTCGAGCGACCCTTGGCGATCCAGTCGGCCACACCTTCGTGCACCCATGACGGAATCTCGGGACCCGCCAGGCCGGACGCGGCGGCGTGGGTCAGTTCATGCACGAGCGTCTGGACCTGAAAACCGTGGCTGTAACGGCTGAGGTTGAGGTCCTGGATGTAGATGCGGGGCGCGGTAACATCCCAACCGGTGTCGCGCACGGCCCCATAGGACGTGAACGCCACGAACTTGTTGAGATCTACGGTCGACTGCAGCATCTGCTCGAGCTCGTGCTCCGAGCCGGGAAGAATGAGCGGGATCCGATCGAGCCACGGACGGGTCCAGCGCTGGTTAAGCAGGCCGATCGCCTCTTCGGCGATGGCGGCGAGGGCGTCCGCCCGGCTGGCTTGGGCGGGATGGCTGAGAACCAGGAAGTGCGCGGTCGGATGGACTCGTACCGGCCCGAAGTCCCACAGGCCGCGGGCAGTGTCGAGACCGAGCGATGCGAGATCGTTGTCGCCGCCGACGTACCACGTGCCGCCGCGCTGTACAAAGGTGAGCCAGAGGCTGTCGACCGCGTCTCGATCGTCATAGCCAGTGAACCGCGTCACCTGCCGGCTCTCGGGGAGGAAGACCGGCGCGCCGCCATACGCCGCCGAAAGGCCGGGGGCGAGATCGCCGCTGTCCGCCGTGCGCACCGTGAGCAAGAAGCGAGACAGCGGCAGACTGCGAAGGTTGTCGAACAGGGCCGCCTGCATGTCTCGGAATGTCGTCGATGCGTTGGGGTCGACGGTGGCCAACCAGGCGGCCCGGTTGCCGGCGGCGAGGGCGGCCACGCGTGCATCCAGAACCGGTTGGACCGCTCCGATCCGGCTGTCCGAGGTCGCGGGGAAAGGGGCCACCGCGCCAGAAGCCGGCGCCGCGCCCGCGCTCAGGATGCCAAGGAAAGCGAGGGCGACGAGCAGCCTCGAAAGTCGCGGCTTGGTCACTCGAGAAGAAGATTCCGGAGCCGTTCAAGCACATCGGCCCGCACACCTGCCCGGGAAACGACGAACGCCTCGATGGATCCAAACGTCTTCGAGATACGAGCCAGATTGTCGGCCAGGGCAGGCCGCGGGGCGGACAGGAACGGGCGCACGGATTCGATGTCGACACCGGCCGCCTCCAGCGGCGCGCGGAGCTGCTCGATGCGCCGCTGGGACCGGTAATGGGTGGTCAGTTCGTAGTCGTCAAGGATGCTTTCGTGGTCAACGCCGAGCACGCCAAGGAGGAGGGCAGCAGCGACACCCGTTCGATCCTTACCGGCGGCGCAGTGGAACAACGCCGGCAGCCGGCCCGGGTCGGCCAAGCTGGTGATCAGCCGTCCGAAGACCGGCGCCTGGTTGTCGAGCAGCTTGCCGTACATCTCGACCATCCAATCCAGGCCGTACTCGCCACCTTCGCCGCGCAGCAGGATGTCGAGGATGTCAATCGTCTCGGCGGCCGCGCCGCCGATGGTCAACAACACCTCTTCGATATCGTCATCTTCGGGGAGACGACTGGGCGCCTTGAGCCGCTCGGATTCAAACCGGAAGTCGTGGATCACCCGCAGCCCGAGATGGCTGAGCGCGACCACATCGGCGTCGCTCAGACCCGAGAGCTCATCGGAGCGGAACACCCTCCCCCAGCGCACTCGTCGGCCGTCTGCAGCCGGGTATCCCCCCAGATCGCGGAAGTTCATGGTGCCGTCTAGGGCCACGAGCCGCTCGGCGGCGACATCACCGATGCCGTCTCGAGGCGCGACGAAGAAGTACGACCGCTGCGGTGGAGCGAGCATACGCAGGGGCGCGCTGCCCTCGGCCAATGGCTGGTCATGCCGTATCGCCTCGGGCGTGGGCCCGGCATAGACCACGGCGGGACCTCCGCTGTCCCAATCGATGACGACCTCGTCGCCATCGCGTTCGACCGTGACCCGGTCGATGCTGACGGTCATCGGGGGTAGCCGCCGCCCTCGACCACCGCGTCGCGCCAAGGTTCGACCAGCCCGAGCAGCTCCTCCAGATCATCGCCCAGGGCGGCGATGACCCGGCCGACCATATGATCGGTGTCGACCTCGATCTCCTCGCGCAGATCCCGGCCCGCGCCGGCCAACGCGTCGCCCTCGAGCAGGCCGCGGCCGCGGAGCCGGTCGGCGCCGGCGTCAAGTTCATCTTCGCTCCAGGCTCGGGACCGGACCCACGACTTGAAAGGAAGACCCCGCCAGAGATCGGTGAGCAGCCCGATCTCCACGCCGTCCAGATCCCGCCCCACCCAGGCGGCGATGTGCGAATCGCCCCGATGCTCTCGGATCAGGTCGGCGGCCCGCCAGAAGTCGCCCATCGGGTCACCCGGCCAGCCCAGGGACCGGATCCCGGAGAACAAGGCCCGGCCCTCACCGCCCACCGCATCGCCGCCGCGCTGAAGAAGTTCGGTGGCTCGTTTCAGCCCGGCCGGCTCCCCCAGCAGGCGCCGCAGCGACGCCACCGCGCTGTCCTGGCGGGCGGTGAGGATGGCCTCGCGGGTCGTGCGCCGCCACCCATCGGTCACGGCCGGCACGACGGCCACCGGGTTGAACACGCCGAAGGCGGCGGCCACCACCTCTCCGGGCACGGTGCCAAGACAGGCTCCCCGACTGGTGAAGTACGCGGTGCCGTCGGGAAAGGCCACTCCTCTACGCTCCCCTGGGCTCGGATCAAAGCCGAGGGCCTGGTAGGCGGCGTGGGCCTCCGGCGCGAAATAGACGTTGGCGGCGATGGGTTCCAGTGCCCGCCACACCCGCCGGGCCGACTCGGAAAGCTGTTCGGTGTCCACGAGCCGCGGAGCATAAACCGCTTCCCGATCGGCCCCGAACCCCGTGGACTCGACTAGGTGATGAGGTGGAGCGTGCTTGGTCCGGAAACGCCGCCCGTCGAGCTGAAGGCCCAGGCGACAATCCCGCAGTCGCCGCCCTGGGCGGTGACATCGCCATCGTTGGCAAACAGCACGGCGGAGTGCCAGCCGGGGGTCAGGCCCGTCGAGTTGTCCATAACCCCGACGCTCTCGCCCCAGTAGGGCAGGCTGCCATCGTTGCCCTTGGTGTTGTAGCCGCTGGGCCACCCGGTGAAAGGGATGTTGGCCGGAGTCTGGGACGAGACCGATGTGCCGCTCGTCGTGACCTTGAAGGTGCCGTTGCCCCGAGCACCGCTATAGGTGACCGTGTAGGTCCCATCCGCCGCTGGCCAGGTGAAATCGGCGATGCCGTTTAGGCGTGAGATCTGGCTGCCAGGGATCGTGGAGACGCTTACCGTCTCGCCTGGCATGGGATTTTTCATCGTGTCATATAGCGTTATGCGCAGCCCGCCGCCGTTGTACGTGGCCCTCGAGACGGCGTTGTCGACCGTGCCGAAGGCGGGCATCCCCGCGATAGCGGTCGGCGCAGCCAAGGTGACCGTGGACGGGTCGACGAAGGTGTAGGTGTTGGAGCCCCAGGCGGAGCCGCCATAACCCACGGGGTTCCCGTCGATCACCAGCGATACGCTCGCCGCCCGAAGCGGCCACTCATCCTGGTAGATGGCGCCGATCGGCGTACCCGCGGTGATCAGGCTGCCTTGGAGCGGCCACACGGTGTCGTCCAGATCGGTGGTTGTGTTGAGATCCTTGCCGTCACCGCCGCCGGGCTCGACGACGTCATCCGGATGCGCTCGAAGTCCGTTGGTGGCATCGACCCCCCACCCGGAGCTACCCACGTCCCCGGTGGTGCCGCCATCGAAAATCGGGTCATGCGGCACCCCTCGTTTGAGGCCACATGTCGACCAACTGGCGTTGCCGCAGTGCCGGCCGGCGGTGTCGATGACCTGCAGGTTGGCCGAGAATGTGTTGGAGTAGGCGGCGCCCCCACTGGTGTCGATCGAGGTGGGAAGGGTGTAACTAATGGTGACGGTAGTCCCGCCGGTCGGTGGAGTCATGCTGTAGCTGACCCCGGGCTGGCCTACGCCGTTGAGACCCATGGGAATCTTCATGAAGGTTCCGTATTGCGTCTGCACGACGAAGTGGATGCTGGTCGTCTCCAACGGGAAGCGGTTGGAGCTCGTCGATGTGTCGTACACGGCGGTGATTGTCTGCTGGCCGGCCGGTTTGGTGGTCAAGGTGTCCGTGATGGTCGTCAGCTCGGTGGCGGTCCCGCAGCCGCCGTTGCTCGGGCCACCTGTGCCCACACCGTTCTGCGCGGTAGCGACCGCGCAGATTGGGATCGAGTTCTGTCCGATCACGCGCCCGAACACGGTCGGGACGCTCCAGCAGGACTTGACGTTGAGCATCGACGTGTCCGGCACCACCTCGCCCGGCCCGATGAACGGCGTGGTCACCTGGACGTCATACAGGATGCCGCTGGAGGTGTATTGGTAGTCTTGGCACACGGCCGGGGGGACCGCCGACGATCCCGCCGCCGCGCAGGTGCCCGCCGCCGAGACGGGGTGGTGCAGAGACAGCGCGTTGTACGCGGTGTTGGCGGCCAGATCGAACACATTCTGCGGCTGGCTGGACTTGGTCGTCATCAAGACCTGGGCGGCGGAGAGGGCGGCACCGTCGACGGCGTTCTGGGCGCTGGTCTTCTGCTGGCGGGCGTTGCCAATATCCACGACAAGCGCGGCCATGATCATGAGGATGGTGAGGACGAGCGCAAGATAGATGAGCGCCAGCCCCCGCTCGTCGCCAGCGCTCCTCGGCCGACGCCTGGTCACCGGTGGTTTCACGGTTGGGTGCACGAGGCCGGCCAGGACGACAGTGCCGTCTCCTGCATCGGGTCTGAAATCTTGCTCAGGTCGTCGGAGCTCGGCTGCTCGATGCGAATCTCGGTCTTGGCGTTGATGATCGTGCCGTCCAGGACCGGCGAGAAGATGCCGGTGATCGAGTTGAGCGGATACTGGGTGCACACGATCACGGAGTCGGTAGAGGTGGCGACGGAGTTCGGGGTGAAGGGCGTGTCCCAGTAGAGCGAGACCCGAACGCTGGCTGGATCAAGTCCGATCCGTGACTTGGCGTAGCACATGAGGTCGTAGATATCGGCATAGGCACCGGTGGCGGACGAGTTGACGCTCCCCGATAGATTTGCCGCGATCGGGCAGGACCACGTTCCCGAGGATGGTTTGGGCGTCGTGCTGACGACCATCTGGCGGCCGGCTTCACGGGTGCCTTGCCGCAGCGAGATGTAGCTGTTAAAAGCGAATCCGAAGTCGATGATCCCGAGCAGGATGATGATCAGGACGGGCATGACGATGGCGGCCTCGACGAGAACCGCACCCTTCTCTCGCCCACCGGTGCCCGGTCGGGTTCGAAGACGGAAGCACGACATCGCCCCCTTCTCTCGACCGGCGGCCACACGGGCTTGAGATGTTGACTACGTCATCGCTTCCCAACAGGTCATTCAACCTATGGACAGCAGATCGATCAGGAAGATGAGTGTCTCGTTCGGACCAATTGGGCCCTTACCCTGCGGGCCGTAGGCCAGGCTGGGCGGGATGATCAGCTGGCGACGGCCTCCGACCTTCATGCCGACGACACCTTGCTCCCAGCCGGCGATGACCTGGCTGGTGCCGAGCTGAAACGGAAACGGCTGGTTCCTGTCCCACGACGCGTCGAACGGTTGCTTGGTGGTGTAGGACACGCCGACGTATTGCACGGTCACCGATGAGTCGGCCTTGGCCGTGGCGCCGGTGCCGGTCACGATGTCGGTGATGACGAGCGACGTCGGCGGCGGTCCGCTGGGGACGACGACGACCGGCCTCTTGGTGAGATCGGCCGATCCGGGCACGGCGGGTCCGGCGGGCGCGGCGGTGGTCGGCGCCGCCGTCGACGACGTGGTCGCCGGCGAGGCGGCCTTGGCGGTGTTCTGCCCGCCGCTTCCGCAGGCGGCCGCGCCGGCGCAGAGCAGGACGATGACCGGCGTAAGTCGGAGCATGCCTATTCCTAGCTGGTCAGCTCGGTGCTGAGGTTGACGCCCAGCAAGGCGGCGACAGAGGCGACGCCCTGTCCGGCCGGAGCGGCGGCGTCGATGGCGACCAAAGCGGCGGGCGTGTCGAGATCGTCGTCGAGCGCGGCCCGCACGGCGGCGAGGAGCGGTTCGGAGGGCGGAGTTGACCGGGCGGCCATCCACCGTTTGAGGCGGTCGGTGGCTGCCGGCATGTGATCGTCGTCCCATTCCCATGAGTCGCGGTAGTGATGCGAGAGAATGGCCAGCCGCACCGCCCGCGGGTCCCACTCCTTTAGGAGATCGCTGACGAACACCAGGTTGCCGAGCGACTTGGACATCTTCTCCGGTCCCAGACGCACCACCCCGTAGTGCATCCAGTGGCGTACAAAAGGCTCGCCGGTGGCAGCCTCGGACTGAGCCGCCTCACATTCATGGTGCGGATAGATCAAGTCACTGCCGCCGCCGTGGATATCGATGGTCGTGCCGAGTTCACGCAAGGCCAGGGCCGAGCATTCGATGTGCCAACCGGGGCGTCCCGGCCCCCACAGCGACTCCCAAAACGGCTCGTCCAGGGCTGAGGGCTGCCACAGCACGAAGTCCAGCGGGTCGCGCTTGTTGGGGTCGTCAGGGTTCCCGCCGTTGGCGGCGGCCAGCTTCAACATCTCGTCGCGATCGAGATGACTGACCTGGCCAAAGCGTTCGAACGTGGAGACGCTGAAGTACACGGCGCCGCCGGCCTGGTAGGCGTGTCCCGACTCGAGGACCATCCCGATGAAGCCCAAGATGTCGGGAATGGCGGACGTGGCCCTCGGTTCGCTGAAGGCGGGCAGGAGTTCGAGCGCGGTCATGCAGGCGTCGAAGCGAGCCATCTCCTCGGCGGCCAGATCGAGATAGTTCACGCCAAGCTGGCGCGCTTTCTCCAGGAGGGGGTCGTCGATGTCGGTGATGTTCCTCACGCACTGCGTGATGTGTCCGAGATCGCGCAGCCGCCGCTGGAGGACGTCATAGGCCACGTACACGGCCGCATGGCCGAGATGGGCCGAGTCGTACGGCGTGATCCCGCAGGTGTACATGGTGACCACGCGGTCGGGCTCGAAATTAACGACCTGCCGGCGGGCCGTGTCGTAGAGCCGCATTCCCATGCTATTCGGCTTCAATCCCCGTGATCCGGATGGCGGCACGAGTCTTGTAGCGGACATTGAGCTCGAGGAGCACGGCGGTGAAGGCCTCGATAGCGGCGGCATGGGACAGCGACCCGGCGTCGAGGCCCCGCAGGTTGGGGATGGCGTGCACCAGATCCTGGGTGCGGGCCCGAGCCGACGGATGATCGGAGCACACGAGCACGTCGCCTTCCATCGGCCGGTCGATGGCGGCCAGCTGGCGGGCGGGCAGGTGATGAAACGCGGCGGCCACCAGCGCTTCGGGCACGAGGGCCTGCACGTGCGCGGCCACCGAGCCGCGAGGCGGCACCAGGGGCTGGAACTCTTCGCCGACCTTCACGAGGGCATTCGCGATGCAGATGACCACCTTGCCCGCCAGCTGGTCGGCAACGGATAAGGCAGTGACCCCGCCGGCATCCCACGGTGTGGCCACGAACACAATCGATGCGGAGGCGGCGACCTCATTGTCCCCTCCCTCCAACGCCAGCTGACGATCCGGCCATCTCGCCTGCAGCGCCCGAACAATTTCGACGGCGCGATCGTGGGAGCGGGAGCCGACGACGACGTCGAAGCCGACGGATGCCAGCCGGAGGGCCATGGCCTTGCCTTCGGGGCCGGTACCCCCCAGAACACCGATGCGCACGATCTACACCCTTGCACGGCGCGGCTCCTATGGTCGACCGCCGGGTCCGGTAACGTGCTGCCTTCTCTCGAGGTCGGAGTCGGCATGGGCATCCTCGATGGCAAACGCATTCTGGTCACCGGCGTACTGACGGACGCCTCGTTGGCCTTCGGGGTTGCCCGACTGGCGCAACAGGAGGGCGCCGAGATCGTGCTCACAGGGGCAGGCCGCGGCCTGTCGCTCACCCGCCGGGTGGCCCGGCAGCTGGAAGGACCTCCCGACGTGCTCGAGCTCGACGTCACGTCACCGGAACAGATCGCGGCGGTGGCCAGCGAGTTGAACGAGCGGTGGGGCCGGCTGGACGGTCTGCTGCACGCCATCGGGTTTGCGCCGCCGAGCTGCCTGGGGGGCGGCTTCCTGGACGCCCCGTGGGAAGACGTCGCCGTCGCGCTCCACATCTCCACCTTTTCCCTCAAGGCGCTGGCGGCGGGGATGCTCCCTCTCCTGCGGGAGGCCGGCGGGGCATCGGTAGTCGGCTTGGACTTCGACGCCACCGTGGCATGGCCGGCCTACGACTGGATGGGTGTGGCCAAGGCCGCCCTTGAGTCCACGGCGCGCTACCTGGCTCGCGAGCTCGGGCCCGAGCATGTTCGGGTCAACCTGATCGCGGCCGGGCCGGTGAAGACCATGGCCGCCAGATCGATCCCCGGGTTCTCCAAGTTCGAGGATGTCTGGTCGGATCAGGCTCCGCTCGGCTGGGACGTGGCCGATTCTTCGGCCGTGGCCCGGGCCTGCGTGGCGATGCTCTCCGACTGGTTCCCGATGACCACCGGGGAGATGGTGCACGTGGATGGCGGCTACCACGCCATGGGCGCCTGAGGATCAGTCGGGCCGAGCCGCGGTCGGGCCTTCCAGGTAGCGGGGGTTGGCCACGGCCAGCTTGTCCAGGACAGTGCGGGTCAGGAACGCGGCCACGTCGGCCAGCCGGTCGTCGTCCAGGCTTCCGTCCCGGATGGCCGCCGAGAGCGCGGTGTCGGACGCAAACCCCAAGCCGGCCAGCCCATCGGCGTGGGCCGCCTCTTGGCCAGGGCCGAGCACCAGCTCGCGCTCGACCATCCGCAGCACGTTGACGGCCACCCGAGTGTGGAACTGCACCCGCCCCGACGTCGATGCCATGACGTCACCTTCGAGGAACTCGCGCACCGCTTCGACCAGCTGAGCGGCACTGGGCGCGTCGTGCGGCGCGGTCACCCGACCCGGCTTTCGGTACGCGCCCAGGGCAGCTTGGCCAGCAGGTCCCACTCGTTCTCGCACACCCGCCTCCCGATGGCGGCCAGCTCCACTGAGCGGACAGCGCCGGTGAGATGAACGGATGCCTGCATCACGCACATCACCCCCCACTTCAGGATGCCCAGCGTCTCCCACCACTGGAGGGCGGTTCGATCGACGGTGTCGCCGCCGGCCGCCTCGTATCCGGCGATGAGGTGGTCGTAGGTACCGAATCCGCCGACCGGGAGTTCCTGGCCGAATCGCCAGGCCTTCACGCACAGCCAGCCGAGATCCTCCATCGGATCGCCCCGGTGGACGAGCTCCCAATCGAGGACGGCCCGCACCCCGTCCGGTCCGACGATCAGATTGCCATGACGGAAGTCGCCGTGGACGATGCTGGTCCCGCCCCGAGGGGGACGGTTGGCGTCCAACCACCGGAAGCCGAGCTCGAAGGCGGGATGGGGCTCGCCAAGGACATCGAGCATGTCTCGGTACTGCTGCACCTGGTCCTGCTCCTCCAGGCCGTCCACGTCCTCGGGGGTGATGGCATGCAACGCCGCCAGGATGGTCCCGCACTGTCCGGCTAGCCGGGGGCGAGCGGCGGCATACCGCTCGTCGCGCAGGATGCGGCGAGGGATGGTCTCGCCTTCGACTCGCTCCATCACAATGAATGCCGAGTCGAGCAGGCTCGGGTCGTCGCTCGCGGCCACGATGGCCGGCACGGGCACACCCCCGGCGGCGGCCGCCGCCAGCGCGCGTGCCTCCAGCGACATCCCGCCACGGGGCGCTCCCGGTGGGTCCCGCCGGAGGATCAGGGTCCGCCGGGCACCCGAAGCGACGACGGCGTCGAACGACCAGGTCTCCCGAGACGCCCCGCCCGACAGACGCTGCAGCCCCTCCACCTCAACCGGCGCGCCGAGGACCTCCGCCACCACGCTGGCCAGGCGCGCATCGAGGCCATCGGCCGGCACGCCTAGGGTGACCCGTCCAAGACGGTGGCGGCCTGCCGCACCGCTTGTTCCAGCTCCCGGGCGGAAACTTCGGCGAGGAGCTCGTACCGGCCGCCCATGGCCTCGRCCAACTGGCGAGGAGCGGCATGCCGGTTGGTGCCGTTCCCCGGATCGAGTACGACTGCGGCCACGCCTTTGGCGCGGACCAGTCCGGCCGCGCCCATCGCCGCGGCCAGGGGATCCGAACCGTCGTTGGCGTGGGTGGCCCGACCATCCGAGACCAGGACCAACAGCGGACGGTGGGTCTGGGCCCGGCCCGGGAGGGTGGCGATGCGCAGGGCGGCGGCGATGCCCTCGGCCAGCGGCGTCTTGCCGCCCGTCGGGAGCCGGGTGAGCCGGGCTCGCGCCACCTCCACGCTGCTGGTCGGGCGCAGGATGACTTCGGCGGCGAATCCCCGGAAGGTCACTAGGGCGATCAAGTGGTGGCGCTGGTAGGCGTCGGAGAGGAGGCCGACCACCGCCCCTTTGGCTGCCTCCATGCGCCGCTCCGCGCCAGCCGACGACGACGCGTCCACCGCCAGCACGAACAGGCTGGCGGCGGCCTGGCCGCGGGCGGCGGGACGCGGCTTGCTGGACAGGACCGGGACGGCCGGCTCGACGGGGGCCGGCGCCGCGGCCGCGGACGGCTCCATGGCCCGCTTCGGCTTGGCGGGCGGCGGCGCGGGCGGTTCGACGGGGGGCGGGACCGAGGCGGCGCCCTCCCGGACGGCCCGATCGAGCTCATCCTGGTCGATACCGGGCGCCTCGAACGGTGAGCGCCGGCAGCGATGAGCGAGGGCCAACGGCGCCACGCGGCGGACATCGTCGACTCCCGCCACCCGGCGGCGCTCCCACCCCGCCAGGGCGGCCGCCGCCCGGCAGACGGTCAGGTCGCCGCGCAGTCCCTCCGCACCCATGCGCACACACAGGTTGGCGACCATCCGGACCAGTTCCGGCGGCAAGCTGGCCGGCCGGGCATCACCCAGCTTCATGGCCAACTCCTCGTCGGCCGCCGACCAGGACGCCAAGAACCGGGCCTGATCGGCGTCGAAGGCCATCCGCCGGGTCACCACTTCGGCCCGTTCGGCCGGATCGGTCGGGGCGCGCACGTCGACGCTCAGGCCGATCCGGTCGAAGAGCTGCGGACGGAGCTCGCCATCATCGGGGTTCATGCTGCCGATGAGCACGAACCGGCTCGGGTGGGAGTGCACGATCCCACGGCCCTCGAGCTGATTGATCCCGGAGCCAGCCACGTCGAGCAGCACGTCCACGAGATGGTCGGGGAGGCGGTTGATCTGGTCCACGTAGAGCACACCACCGTGGACGGCGGCAAGGACGCCCGGCTCGAACCGAACTTCCTGGTCCGCACCGGCTACCTCCAGGGTGCCGACCAGGCGCTCGACCGATGACCCAACGGGAAGTTCCACGAACGGGGCCCGGCTGCCGAGCAGGCGAGCCAGGGACCGGGCCAGGGTTGACTTGCCGGAGCCCTTTTCCCCTCGCATGAGCACCCCGCCGACGGAGGGATCCACGGCGTTGAGCAGCAGGGCCAGCTTCAGCTGCTCCTGACCGACGACGGCGGCGAACGGAAACGAAGGTCGGCTCACGTCGTGCTTAATACTGTCATGACCCGCCGAGGGCCTCCGCCAACCGTTGGAGGCCGCGCTCGGCGGGCACGGCCACCCGCACGGTGCCGGCCATCCCGAAGCTGGCACAGTCGCGCACGAGCACCCCGCCGCTCGCCAGCCGATCCCGCAGGTCACCGGCGTGGTGCACGAGCACCCAGTTGGCGTCGGTCGTCTCCACTTCGAGGCCACGGCTCGCGAGCAGGGCGGCCAGCCGCCGGCGTAGCTCCCGGACCGCCGCCGTCCACGCCGGCAGGTCGGCGGTGGACAGCAGTTCGGGCAGGGCGCCAAGGGCCAGGGCGTTGACGGCCCACTCCGGCTGCCGCCGGCGCAGGTTAAGGGCCCGGTCGCCGTTCGCACAGAGGATGTAGCCGAGTCGCAGGCCGGGACAGGCGAAGAGCTTCGTCAGCGAGCCGAGCACCACCGCTCCCCCGTCGGCGTCTCCCCGGGTCCACGTGCCGGTGGCCAACGGCCAGAAGGCCTCGTCCCACACGGCCGCCTGCTCGCCGGCGGCGGCCAATCGTCCCGATGGGTTGTGGGGATTGGACCGCCACCGAGGCCGGCCGGCAATGACCGCCGGCAGGTGCCGCCGGTAGAGCGAGAAGTCCGGCTCGTCCACCCAGCCAGGGCCGAGCTCGGCCGCGACCAGAGCGATGGCTTCGGCACCGCCGTTGGTGAGCAGGAGCCAGTCCGGGTCCACGGCCATGGCCTCGGCCAGGGCGGCCGTCGCCGGGGAAGGATCGGGATACCGGCCGATGGTCCCCAGCTGACGGGCGACGACGGGCGTGGGATCCGGTGCCATCGGGTTGAGGCTGGCCGACAGGTCGAGAATGTCCTCGGGCGCGACGCCGAGCCAGGCGGCGAGGCGGGCCCCGTCGCCGCCGTGAGCGCCGGCCGGGAAGGCCATTACCACCCGGCCGCCAGCCACCCGGCCCCCAGCCACCCGGCCAGCGCCACCGTGACGTGGCGGGACAGTCGAACGGCGCGGCCGATGTCGGCCACCTCGGGCGGGCGACCGGCCCCGAGCGGAGGCCGCAGTTCCACTCGTTCCCCGTAACGGTTCTCGCCACCCAGCCGCAGACCGAGGGCGGCAGCAAACGCGGCCTCGGCCACCCCGGCATTCGGCGACGGGTGCGCGGGGGCATCGCAAAGCACCGCCCGGGCCACCGCCGTCGCTCGCCCCGGGCGCACGACCGCCACCAGGCCGGCCGTGACCCGGGCGGGGACCCAACCGGCGGCGTCGTCGAGGTGGGCGCTGGCCCACCCATAGCGCTCGTAGCGCGCCGAGCGGTGCCCGACCATGGAGTCGAGGGTGTTGACGGCGCGGTAGCCGAGCGCTCCGGGTGCGCCCGCCACCGCCGCCCAAAGGGCAGGCGCAACGATGGCGTCGACGGTGTTCTCGGCGACGGACTCGACGACGGCCCGGGCTATCTCCTTGTCGTCCAGCCGGCTCGGGTCGCGGCCGACCAGCGCGGGGAGCCTCGCCCTCGCCTCATCCAGATTCCCGACCTCGAGGGCCACCCCAATCTCGGTGGCCGCATCCGCGAGGCCTCGCCCGGCCACGGCCAGATAGGTGGCCAACGCCGGAGAACCGAGGGTGGCACCAGCCAGCACGCCGATCGCCGTACCGGTAGCTGCGTGGACCACGCCGGCCCGGCGGCGGTCGCGGTCGCCGTCGCCGCCGTCGACGTACAGGCGGCGCTCCACGCCGTTCATGACCGATCCGAAGACGGCCACCGGGTGCGGCGACACCGGAGGCTCGCCCAGGACCAGATCGGCCATCAGTCCCAGCGCCGCCGCCCGCCGGTTGGCCGCCCGCCCATGGGTGGGCCGCCGGTTTCTCGCCCGGATCACCGCCACTTGGTCGCCGCCACCAGCAGCCCTACGTCTCGCCGACCACGCCGGCGGCGCCGAGGACATCGCCGGTGAACCCGCCGAGGCGCCGCCAGGCCAGGCCCACCACGACCCCTCCGGCCGCGGCCAGGCCAGCAATGGCGGCCACCCCGGCCAGGGGCCGCCACAGCAGGACCAGCCCAACGGCCAAGATCGGGCCACCGACAGCCGCCGCCAGCCTGCTCCCGCCCCGGAAGGCGGTTGCCAGCCCACCGTCCGGCCGGGCGTAGGGCACGGTGGTCAGCGTCACGGCCATCACGGTGCGCGACGCCGCCCACAATCCGGCCAGCAGCAGCACCGATGGGTGCAACGCCGCCAGCGCCGCCCAGCGCACCAGGAGCACGGCGATGGCAACGACGATCCCGAACCCGCCCACCTCCGGCGCCGCCATCACCTCCAGCCGCCGCTCCCGGCTCAGGTGGGGCAACAACCCGTCGGCGGCGTCGACCAGGCCGTCGAAATGCAGAAGCCCGGTGCAACCCAGATCGGCGACCACGACGACGGCCGCGGCCAGAGACGGAGACCACAGATGGGCCGATCCCCGCCAGGCCAGCCCCAGGAGGGCGCCAAGCCCGGCCCCAAGCACCGGGAACCACGGGACGGCGCGAGCGGAGGGGGGCCGCGCTCCGCCGAACGGCGTGAGAAACGACAGGGCCTCGACGGCTCCATCTGCGGGATGCCACGCCCGACCCATGCTCAGACCCGATTCAGGCGCAGGGCGCGCCCGGCCACCACCAACAGCACGTCACCGGCCACCTCGGCCACCCGCCCGTTCACGACGCCGAGGGCATCACGGAAGCGCCGCCCGGCATCCGTCGCCGGATGCACCCCCAACCCCACCTCCTCGGACACCACCACCGCGTCGCCGGTCCGGCCGGTCAGTGCGGTGAGCAGGCCGTCAATATCGACAGCAAAACCGTCGGCGCGGGCCACCCAGCTTCCGAGGGCATCCACCAGAATGGTGCCCCTCGTCTCGGCCACGGCCCCGGCCAGGTCGGGCGGCTCGAGGGTGGCCCACGCCGCCGGCCGGCGGGCCTGGTGGGCGGCGATGCGGGCGGCGATGTCGGGATCGGACGCCACCCCGGTGGCGATGTAGGTGATGGGCGCCGGGAGGCGGGCGACCAGGCGCTCGGCCAGCTCCGACTTTCCCGACCGGGCCCCGCCGAGGACGAGGGTGATCATTCCCGGCCGCCCGCCAGCACCGCAGCATGGACGGCGCGCGCTAACCGGGCGCCCCAGAGCGAACGGGCGCCGCCGAAGTCGTGGGGCCGGCCGGCTCCTGGGCAGAGGATGCACACCGCGTCCGTGGCCGTGCCGGTGGCGTGCAGGCCGAGATCGGCCAGCGCCTGGCCCTTGGCCTCGGTGGCGGTGGCGACCGCGTTCACCAGGGCGGCGTCAGAGAGCCGTTCGGGGAGCACGGCTACCACATTGATGGTTCCGACCGAAGACGCCGACCGCGGGTCATCCGGCGCCGCCGCCAGGATGGGGTAACCCAGACCCACGGTGGCGGTGACCTCGGCGCCGCCGTCGATGACAACCCGGTGCGCCCGCACGTCGGCGGCGGTGAGCATGCCGACACCCTGGCCGGCCAAGCCGAGTGACACCGCCAGCTTGCCGAGGTGACGATCAGGGTCGCGGCGCCCATACGACGCCGGCACCTGCGCGTTCAGCACCCATCGCCGCGGGCCGATCCCCCCGCCGTGAGAAGCGGACGCGATGACCCGCCACCCCTCCGAAAACCGCCAGACCAGGACGGGCAGATCACGGCCCTGTTCACGTCGTGTCCGCAGTACCAGGGCAGGGCTGTTCACGTCCACGCGTGCCTCCGAGGCGTTTCCCGGGCAGTACAGGTATCTGACTCCCGGGCCACGGCCCGGTCACAGTTGCGGGACAGTCCCGGATTCACACCAGGTTCCCTGTGCTGCGGCTGCGACACTACCGTCCCGGACATGGCGCGCGCCGACTCAATCGTCCTGCTCAACACCGGCGATGGCAAAGGCAAGTCATCCGCCGCCTTCGGCGTCATGGGTCGGGGCTGGGCTCGCGGATGGACGGTGGGCGTGGTGCAGTTCGTGAAAGGCGGGAAGTGGAAGACCGGCGAGCGCAAGCTGGCCGACCATCTCGGGATCGAATGGCACACCCTGGGGGACGGCTTCACCTGGGAGTCGACCGATCTCGATGAAACGGCGGCGAAAGGGCGTCATGCGTGGCACGTGGCGCGCGGGAAGCTGACCTCGGGCTCCTACGACCTTTTGATCTTCGACGAACTGACGTACGCAGTGACTTTCGGCTGGGTGCCGGTCCAAGAGGTGGTTGACGGGATCCGGGCTCGGTCGCCGCGCACCAATGTGGTGATCACCGGAAGAGGCGCCGCCCCCGAGCTCATTGACGTGGCCGACACCGTGACGGAGATGCGCAAGGTGAAACACGTCTTCGATCGGGGCGTCACCGCCATGAAGGGCATCGAGTACTAACGATCGCACCGCGGGTGGACACGCCCGGCGGGTGGCCGTACGCTCACGCCGTCGCAGAATTCGGGAAGTCCGGTGGAAGTCCGGCGCGGTCCCGCCACTGTGACCGGGGAGCGAACCTCGAGATGCCACTGGGCCGATGGCCTGGGAAGGCGAGGGGAGCCGCGATCCGGGAGCCAGGAGACCGGCTGCGGCACTAACCCAAAAAAATCGGCACACCTCACGGAGGATGAGATGTCGTTGTTCAGCACCCACCAGAGCTTCACCGCGCGCGCCCTCGCGCTCGGCCTGCTCCTCGCCGCCTGCGGTTCCAGCGGGTCAACGAGTGGATCGGCTCACCTGGCCACCACCACCGTCGCGCCCGCCGCCCAGACCACCACCACGTTGCCGGCGTATCCGGTCACGGTATCGTCGGCCCAGGGTCAGGTCACGTTGAAGTCCCAACCGAAGGCGATTGTCTCGCTGTCACCCACCGCCACCGAGGACCTCTTCGCCATCGGCGCCGGCCCCCAGGTCGTGGCGGTGGACGACCAGTCCAACTATCCGCCGAACGCGCCCCGCACGGACCTCTCGGGCTTCAAACCGAACGTGGAGGCCATCGCGGCCAAGAAGCCCGATCTGGTCGTTGTCTCCGAAGATGGCGGGTTGTCTGCCGCTCTCACCAAGATCGAGATCCCGGTTCTCGTCGAGCCAGCCGCCAAGTCGCTCGACGACGCCTACTCGCAGGTCAAGCAGCTGGGGGCGGCGACCGGCCACGCCGCACAAGCCAGCCAGCTGGTTGCTTCGATGCGCGACCAGATCAGCCAGCTGGTGGCGTCGCTCCCCCATCGGGCGCAGGCGCCCCGCATCTACCACGAGCTCGACCAGACCCTCTACACCGCCACGTCGTCGACGTTCATCGGCCAGCTCTACCGGCTGCTTGGCGCCGACGACATCGCCGACGCCGCCGACAAAACCGGTTCGGGCTACTCGCAGCTCTCGGCCGAGTACGTCGTCAACGCCAACCCGAGCGTGATCTTCCTGGCCGACACGAAATGCTGCCAGCAGAACCTGGCCATCGTGGCCGCCCGCCCCGGCTGGTCGGGAATTGGCGCCGTCAAAGCTGGCGCCGTTGTCGCGCTGGACGACGACATCGCCTCGCGTTGGGGGCCGCGCATCGTCGATCTCCTCCGGACCATGACGCAGGCCCTGGCCAAGGTTCCGGCGACCTGAAGATGGCCGTCACCGCCGCTCGGCCGCCGCCCGTCCGCACGCCGCCGGACCAGGCCCGAGAGGCGCCGGCCGGTGCCCGCCGGTTCTGGGTGGCGGCCATCCTGGTCCTCGTCGGGGCCATCCTGGCCGGGCTGTTCCTCGGCCCGGCCGGACTGTCCTGGCGGGGCATCCTCCTCGACCTCGTCGGCCGGCTCCCGCTGGTGCACGTGCACTCCGGGCTGACGTCCACAGAGCGCGCCATCCTCTGGCAGATCCGGATGCCGCGCATCGTGCTCGGCGGCCTGGTGGGGTGGATGCTCGCCGCCAGCGGTGCCTCCTACCAGGGCGCATTCCGGAACCCTCTGGCCGACCCCTACCTCCTCGGCGCCGCCGCCGGAGCCGGGCTCGGTGCGACCCTGATCATCGCCTACGCGCCGACCGTCTCCGGCTGGCCCGTTGATCCCATCCCGCTGGCCGCCTTCTGCGGCGCCATCCTGGCGGTGGCGGTGGCCTACGTCGTGGCCACGACCGCTGACCGGTCGGGAAGTTCGGCGACCATCCTGCTGGCGGGGGTGGCGGTGGCCGCGTTCTTCACGGCGGTACAGACCTTCGTGCAGCAGCAGCACTCGGACTCGCTTCGCCAGGTGTACTCCTGGATCCTCGGACGCTTGGGTACGTCGGGCTGGCACGACGTGTGGTTGGTGTTTCCGTACGTGGCGTTGAGCAGTGCCGTCCTCCTGGTGCACCGCCGGCTCCTCGACGTGTTGCGCGTGGGTGACCATGAGGCGTCAACACTTGGCGTCGACACCGCCCGCACCCGTCTGGTCGTCGTCGGTGCCGCCACCCTGGGAACGGCGGCGGTGGTGGCGGTGAGCGGACTTATCGGCTTCGTCGGCATCATCGTGCCCCACACCGTTCGGCTGACCGCCGGCGCCAGCTACCGACGCATCCTGCCGCTGTCCATGATCGGCGGGGCCGCCTTCCTGATCTTGGCCGACGTGGTGGCGCGCACCCTGGCCGCCCCGGCCGAGGTCCCGATTGGCGTGATCACGGCATTCTTCGGGGCACCGTTTTTCGTCGTCGTGCTGCGCCGCCGGGTGCGCACATGAGCGCGGTCGATCTCGACGGAGTGATCGTCCGCTACAACGGCCGGTTGGCGGTTGGACCCATCACGTTTCGCGTCGAGGCTGGGTCCTGGTTCTGCCTCATCGGACCGAACGGCGCGGGCAAGACCTCGCTCCTTCATGCCATCGCCGGACTCGTGCCACGCCAGGGCCACATCTGGGTCGACGGCCGGTCGCTCGGCGGCCTGTCCTCGTTGCAAAGAGCACGAGTCGTGGCGCTCGTTCCTCAACGCCCGACCATTCCCGAGGACATCACCGTCACGGAGTACGCGCTGTTGGGTCGGACCCCGCACATTGCCCGGTTCGGCATTGAGACGGGACGCGACCGCGCCGTGGTGGCGGCCGTGCTCGAGCGGCTGGACCTGACCCCCTTCTCCCACCGCCGGCTCGGCAACCTGTCCGGAGGCGAACTGCAGCGGGTGCTGCTGGCCCGGGCCCTGGCCCAGGAAGCGCCGGTGCTGCTTCTGGACGAGCCCACCAGCGCCCTCGATCTCGGTCACCAGCAGCAGGTGCTCCGCCTCATCGACGGATTGCGGCGCGACGACGGTCTCACCGTCATCACGACCATGCACGACCTCACCCTGGCCGGCGCCCACGCCGAGATCCTCATGCTCCTCCACCAGGGCGTGCCGGTTGGTGTCGGTCCACCTGGCGACGTGCTCACCGAGCCGATCCTCAGCCGCTACTACGAGGCCGAGATCCAGATCCTCACCGCCAAGGACGGCACCATCGCGGTCGTGCCGTTACAGGCGGCGCCGGCGAGCTAGCCGGCGGCGGCGCGGCGAATCCGGCGGGAGGTCGGCCGTCTCGCCGGCAGCGCCTCGGAGGCGGACGCCGGTGGCCGAGGCAACTCGACGAGCCGCCGTTGTTGATCCCGGTGGCGCCCGGGGTCGCCGGAGTGCAGGATGGAGCGGGCCAAAGTGCTGCGGTTCATCAAGATCCTCCCCAGCGGTCGGCGGTTGGAACCCACGGTCGCAGGACCGTGTGACCTCGGTCACGAAGGCACCACAGAGCAATTTCGCCCAACCGTTGTGCCGAATTCCTGCCCGCCGGGGAACCGCCCGGTAGGGGACTAAAGCTGGAGGCTCTTGACCTCGAGGTACTCCTCGAGGCCGAATTTGCCGAGTTCCCGGCCGTTGCCCGACTGCTTGAAGCCGCCGAAGGGCGCCAGCGGGTTGAAGGAACCCCCGTTGACCTCGACCTGGCCGGTCCGCAGCTGCCGGGCGACGCGCTTGGCCCGCTCCGGATCGCCCGACCACACCCCGCCGGCGAGGCCGTAGATGCTGTCGTTGGCGATGGCCACCGCCTCCTCCTCCGTGTCGTACGGCAGGATGGCGAGAACCGGGCCGAAGATCTCCTCCTGGGCGATGGTCATCTTGGTGGTGACGTCGGAGAAGACGGTGGGCCGCACGAAGTAGCCGGTGTCGAGACCCTCCGGCGCCTCGGTGCCGCCCGTGAGGAGCTTGGCGCCTTCGTCGATGCCCGTCTGGATGTAGCCACGTACCCGCTCGCGCTGGGTCGCCGAGACGAGCGGGCCCAGTCGGGCATCGCCTCCGAACGGATCGCCCGGCGTGTACGCCTCCGCTGCCTTCACGGCGATGGCCTCGACCTCGGCCAGCTTCGAGCGGGGCACGATCATGCGCGTCAGCGCGGAACAGGTCTGGCCGGAATTCAGGTAGCACTTCCCGATGCCGTCGGTGACCGCCTGCTGGAGGTCGGCGTCATCGAGGATGACATTGGGGCTCTTGCCGCCCAGCTCGAGAGCAACCCGCTTCACCGTCTGGCTGGCCAGCTCCGATACCCGACGGCCGGCGCGGGTCGAGCCAGTGAAGCTGACCATGTCCACATCGGGATGGGAGGCGATGGCCTCACCTACCACCGGGCCCACGCCGGTGACGAGGTTGAACACGCCGGCGGGAAGGCCGATCTCGTCGATGATCTCGGCCAGGATGAAGGCGTTGAGGGGGGCCACCTCGGACGGCTTGAGCACGACCGTGCAGCCGGCGGCCAGGGCGGGGGCGACCTTGGCGGCGATCTGATGGAGGGGATAGTTCCACGGCGTGATGGCCCCGACGACGCCGACCGGCTCGCGGACCACCAGCGAGGACCCCACCTGCTCCTCGAACGGGAAGGAGTCGCATATCTGGGCCATCGAACCGAAGGTCATGGTCGGCAGGCCGGCCTGGATCATCATCGAGAGGTTGAGGGGCATGCCGACTTCACCGGCGATGGTGGTAGCGATCTCCTGCATGCGCGCCCCGAGACCCTCGGTGATGCGTTGCAGGTACTTGCCGCGCTCCTCCCGGCTGGTGGCGGCCCATTGCGGAAAGGCGGCCTTGGCCGCAGCTACCGCCTTGTCGACGTCGGCGGGCGTCCCCTCCGGGATGCGGCCCATGACTTCCTCGGTCGTGGAATGGGTCACATCGATCGTTCCGCCGCCCGTGGAGGGCACCCAGGCCCCGTCGATGTACAGCTTGTCCCGGATCTGCACGACTTCCTCCTCGGTTGGTTCCCCCGTAGGTTACCCAGAGGGGAAAGGGATCGGGTCGCCGCTAGCGTGATGACATGGCCGACCGTCGCGGCGTCGATGTCCTGCTGGAGGTGTTGGAGTCCGAACGGGTCGTCCACATCTTCGGCAACCCGGGGACGACCGAGCTGCCTTTGATAGACGCCCTGGCCGAGAGGCCGGAGTTCGACTACGTCCTGTCGCTGCAGGAAGCGACGGTCGTGGCGATGGCCGATGGCTACGCCCAGGCGACCGGTCGCCCCGCATTTGTGAACCTTCACACCTCCGCCGGACTTGGCAACGCCATCGGCAACCTGACCAACGCCCGCGCCAACGGGACCCCGCTGGTCGTCACGGCCGGCAACGCCGATCGCCGCCACCTGGCCGCGGAGCCCCTCCTGTCCGGTGACCTGGTGGCGCTGGCCCGAGGGACGGTGAAGTGGGGCCACGAGGTCCGCCATCCCGAAGAGTTGGGCACGATCGTGCGCCGGGCGTTCCGCGACGCCTCCACTCCACCCGGCAGTCCGGTTTTCGTGTCCCTGCCCTGCGACGTGCTCGACGCGCCGACCGCGGCGGTCGCCCCTCCAGCGTCGCCGATCGCGCGAGGATCGGTCGCGGCCGGACTCGAAGAGCTGGCGGCGATCCTCACATCGGTATCTCCAGCCGAGGTGGCCCTGGTGGCCGGCGAGGAGGTCGCCTCGTCTCGTGCCGTCGCGGAGATGGTGGTGCTGGCCGAGACGCTGGGATGCGCCGTTTGGGGCGCACCGCTGTATTCGGCGCTCGTCTTCCCACCGGGGCACCCCCAGTGGGCGGGGGCGCTGCCCCCTCGGGCCGACGCGATACGCGCATCCCTCGCGCCGTACCGGGTGGTGCTCCACGTCGGCGGTCAGGCGTTCCTCGTCTATCCCTACGCCGAGGGCTCGCCGCTGCCCGATCACACCGCGCTCGTCCATCTCTCCGCCGATCCCCTGGCGCCTGGGCACACCCACCCGGTCCGCATCGGCCTGGTCGGCGACCCGCCGGCCACGCTCGCCGCCCTCCTGCCCCTGGTCCGTGCCCGCGTCGACAGCCAGGCGGTGACCGCCACCCGACAGGAGATGGCGACGCGATCGGCAGGCGCAACGGCCAAGTTCGAGGAACTGGCCGAGTCCAGGTACGGCCTGTCCCCCATGCACCCGATGGCGGCGGTGCACGCCGTCCTGCGAGCCCTACCGCCGGACAGCACGGTCGTGGATGAGGCGATTACCGCGGGTAGCTACGTCCGGGGGTTGCACCGGCCGGCTTCGCCGGGGACCTTTTTCTTCTGCCGGGGTGGCGGGCTCGGATGGGGCATGCCGGCGGCCGTCGGTGTCTCCCTGGCTCGCAGCGGCGAGCCCGTGCTATGCGTCATTGGCGACGGCTCGGTCATGTATTCGCCCCAGGCGCTGTGGACAGCGGCGTCCCGTCATCTACCGGTGCTTTTCGCCGTCGTCAACAACCGCGAATACGCCATCCTCAAACAGAACCTGCCCCCCCAAGGTGCTTCGGCCCGGAGCGGCCGGACCGTCGGCCTGGACATCGACGACCCGCCGATCGACTACGTGGCGCTGGCCCGCTCCATGGGCGTCCCGGCCCTCACCGTCGAGAAGGCGGCGGACATCGGTGACGCGGTTCGCTCGGCCTGGCATTCGGGAGGGCCGTTCGTGCTCGAACTGCCGGTCAGTCCTCCCTGACCTCGCCCGGCTCAGACGGCAGCCGTGCCGATCATGCCGTTCCGGGTCACTAGCGCGGCGAGCTCTTCTTCACCTAATCCGTCGGTGCCGGCCGGCCGGCAGGGCAGCACCAGATATCTGGTCTCGGCGCTGGCGTCCCACACCCGCAGCTCCACCTCCTCCGCCAGGGAGAGTCCGAACTCCGCCAGAACCTGGCGGGGCTGGCGCACGACCCGCGACCGGTACGCCTCGCTCTTGTACCAAGACGGTGACGGGCCGAGGATGGAGATCGGATAGCACGAGCACAGCGTGCAGACAATCACGTTGTGCACCGCATCAGTGTTCTCGACCACCCGCAGAAGCTGAGGTTGGACGCCGCCCGACATGGACAGACCCAACTCCTCGATGGCCGCGTTTCCGTCGGCCAGCAACCGCTCCCTGAACGCGGGGTCGACCCAGGCCCGGGCGACCAGCCGGGCCCCGTTGAGCGGCGAGGCGGACGCGAGAAAACGATCGATCACGGCGTCGAGCTCGAGTCCCGAAAGGACGCCGCGCTGTTCGAGGGTGGACTCCAGATCCCGTACCTGCTGCGAGATGCTGCTGTCGGTATGGGTGCCGCTCATGCCCGCTCCTGACGCTCGAGGTAGGACTCCCAGAGATTGACGATGACCTGGTGCTGTCCTTCGCCCCACAGGTCAGCCGCGGCAAAGGCGACCGCGTAGACCGCCTCGGAGCTCGGCGGGGTCACACCGCGGACCACGTCATCAGGCACGCGGTGGACTCCGTGCATCTCCATAACCGTGCCGACCCGGCCCCGGGTGTAGCGCGGCGCCCGGGTGTGATGCGGCGGGTCGTAGGTGCGGACCTTCACCCGGTCACCGGCGTGGTAGCGAGCGGTCGCCGGTTCAGGCAAGCAGGCCACGCTCGTCGAGCAGAGTCCGCACGGCAAAGAACCAACGCTCGTAGTACGACGCCGCCAGGTACTCGCTCGGCGGCATCCGCTCGATGGCGTCCCGGAACTCGTCGAGGGTGTACACCCCTTTTCTCACCAGGGCGGTGTTCAGCGCGAACACCCGTGCCTCCCAGTCGGCGTCGAAGGCATGACCGTCGTCGTCGGTCTCGATGGGACCGAACCCTTCCATGCCACCGACGTCGTTCACCCGGGCCACCACCACAGACGATAGGCATCCCGCGCCCGCTGGGCGAGGGAAGGTTCGCGACTAGTTAGTTCGGGCCATTGACCAAAATGCCCTTTTCAGGGCATCGACCCACGGGTACCCCAAACCGTACTCTCAGTTTCATGCCGGAAACCCCGGAGACCTTCGAAGTTCTCCAGGGCCTGATCATCTTCGACGCCGTCGTCGACGGCGATGCGGTCCTCGTCGATCTTTACGGCGGAGAAGAGTCGGTATTCGGCTCCGTGCGCTTCTCCTTCCCCGACCCGGCGGAGCGCAGCCGGCGCCTGGCGGCGCTGATCGGCTGGCGGGAGGCCGGCCTTCCGGTGACGTTCGTGGCCCACGAAGACATCGTCACCCTCGTGAGCGAGCACGAATTGCTGGCGGACGCGTTCCCCGCCGGCGTTGTCCTCGACGCCTGAATTTTCGTCGGGCGCGGTTGCTGCCATCATGAGCAGCACATGCGCGAGGTGGCCGAACAGGTCCAGCAGTGGCAGAACGCCGGCGTCGAGAGCGCGCTGGCCCGCGTGGTCGAACTCCACGGCTTCGGCGGCCGTCGAGGCGGCGAGGCTCTGGCCATCAACGCCGCGGGGGAACGGGCGGGTACCCTCCTGGGTGGAGCCGCCACCGAGCGGGTAGTCGAGGCCGCCACCGATCTCCTCACCGCCGGGAGGCCGGCGACCGAGGTCGACGTCGTCCTCGGCGACGCCGATGCCGTGGAGGTCGGTCTGGCGTGCGGCGGCTCGGCTCACGTGCTCATCCAATCCGTGGCCTCGCTCCCGTCCAAGCTGTGGTCGTCGCTGGAGGCCCGGGTCCCCGTGGTGCTGTCGACCGCCCTCGACGGCAGTGGCGAGTCCCGCCTCGAATTCGACAGCGCGCTGCTGGCCGGCGGTCGCAGCGCCAACCGGTTGCTCGAGGGTGACCCGCGGCGCTTCGAGGAAGCCCTGGTCGCCCCGACCCGCCTGGCGGTCGTGGGGACGGCCGATCTGGTCGGGGCCATCCGGCGCCAGGCCGGGCTGCTCGGCTGGGAGGTCGTCGCCGTCGATGGACGGAACGAGGCGGTACGGGTGGCGGCCACGTTGCAGCCGCCCGACGCGCTGGTCGTGCTCAGCCATGACCCCGAAGTCGACACGCCGGCATTGGCCGCCGGCCTGCGCCTGGGCCACGGCTTCGTCGGCGCGCTCGGGTCTCGGCACACGCAAGCGGCGCGCCGCGAGCGTTTGCGGACCTTGGGGCTCTCCGATGGCGAGTGCGACCGCATTCACGGACCGGTCGGCCTCGATCTCGGCGCCCGTACGCCCGAAGAGGTCGCGCTCGCCATCTGTGCGGAGATTCTGGCCGCTCGGTCGGGCCGCGACGCCGGCTCGCTCCGGACCGGCGCCGGTCCGATCAACGGCTAGCCATCTCTCGCCTAGCGCCGGGTGCCGACCTTCAGTTCCCGGAAGGGCACGTCGCGATCCATTGGCCACGGCGGCGCCCCCCACCCAGAGTCGGCCAGCCGCGACCACCACTCGGCCACCTTCACGTCGGGGTCCCACGCCTCGGCCACCCATGTCAGCACGTCGTCTCGAATTCCCCGGGAATACTTAGCGTTTGCGGACGACCGTGACCAACCAGAAGCCGTTAAGCGGAACGGTGGTGAGGACGCTACCGGCGGCGAGGAGCCAGATCAGGACCTCGTCGTGATCCTGCCCGCTGAGGTGTTCCTCGGCCGGCACGGCGACGACCAGGCCGCGGCGGGGATGGTCCTGCAGCACGCGCCAGGACGGGGGCATGGTCACGCCCGCCGCGGCCAACCGTTTGGCGGCTCCCAAGCCCGACGCATGCTGCACTCCGATGGACGTCGGGGCGCCGGCGGTGGGCACCCAGGTGCAGTGCGGCAGATCCGGTCCACGCCCGGAGAACACGGCGAACATTCCGGAGCGGGGCGGCACCGGCACCTCCTCGTCGACGCCCGCGTCGAAGTTCATCCACCCTTGACCACCGGCCAGCTCCGACATCAGTTCCACGGCCGCGCCGCGATCGTCGCGATGAAACTCGAACTGTTCGCGAGTCGTGGCCACGCAGCACTCTGACCACCCTGGATCGAGTGCGCAAGGCCGACGGGATGCCATGATCGGCCAGTGGTCCATCACCTGGCCGTACTCCGACAGAGGATGGCGGACGCCGCGGTCGACGGCGTTCTGTTGTCATCGCCGTCGGCGGCCGCCGCCATTGCCGGCCACCGCCGGGTCGCCGTCCATGGATCGGCCGGGCCGCTTCCCGTCGCGGTGGTCACCCGGGCCTCGCCGCCTCACGTCTTCACCCCGGATCCGGACGGGGCCCCCGGCCTTCCCACCGACTCATTGCACGGCATCGCTTGGAATCCGTCCGCCCTCACCACCACCATCCGCCACGTCCTCGGACCCGCCGCGGAGGGGACCATCGGCGTCGATGTGGTCTCCCCCGGCGCGGTCGCTCTCCTCCGCACAGCACTTCCCCAGGCCACGCTGGTCGACGCCACGACCATGATCACGGAGGCGCTGCTCGCTAAGAGTGAGCGCGAGCGCCACGCGTTGGCGACCGCCTGCGCCGTGGCGCATGCCGCCGCGTTTGCCGGTCGGGCGGACGGCATGGCTGCGCTGGTCGCTCAACTCCATGGTGCGTTTCCCATCGCCGACCCGGTCCTCGACGCCGACCGGGCCGCCGTCGCCGTTTCGGTCGAGAGCCTGGCAGGCGTGGCGCGGATCGGACCAGGCGACTCGTCGCGCCTCGAGGAGGCGGTCGCCGTTCTGACTGCGAGCGTCGGCTCAAGCTGCGCCTCCGTGGCCGAGTCGCTGCCGGACGGCGTCGCTGTCATCGGTCTCGGCCACGGCCACGAGCTGCCCGTGCTGCGGCTCCACCGCGCCACGCCGGCTTCGGCGCGGCTTCCTGCCGGGGCGGTCCTTCTCGTCACCCACGGGGCGGCGGCCGTCACGGTTGCTCTCCGGGAGTCCTCGGTGATCTGGCTGTCACCGTCGCCCGCCGAAGTCACCGGATGATCGCGCCGGACCGTAGTGAGCTGGCCGGGCCTCGCCGCCGGCGCTGGGACTCGGCTCTGGTGGCCGGCAGCATCGACGGCTGGCTGCTGACCTCTTCGACCGCCATCCGCCTGGTGTTCGGAGCTCGCTCCGACTCAGTCGACCGCGACGGCGAGGTGTGCTGGCCGCTCGTTGCCGCCGGTCGGTCCGGACCCGCCGGCGATGAGGCGATCGTTGAGTCCGCCATCCCGGTCGTTGACGCCCGTCTCGTCGAGGACGTCCTGGACCGTCTTCCTGCCAACGGACGGCTGGCGGTCGACCGGCTCGGCTTCGCCGCCCTCGAGCGGCTGGCGCAGCTGCGGCCAGGACTGGAGGTGGTCGACGCCGGCCCGTTCCTCGCCGCCGCCCGGCGGCACAAGGACCCTGCCGAGGTGGCGACCATCCTGGAAGGCAACGCCCGGGCCGAGGCCGCACTTTCCGGCGTGCTCCACTTGGCCAAGCCAGGATTTCGGGAGCGAGAGCTGGCCGCGGCCTACCACGCCGCCGCCATCGATGCCGGTCTCACCGACCTCCATGTGGACACCGTCTTTTGTGCGCTCCCCTCCCTGCTGGTGGAGGCACCGTGGGCGCGCGGTCCCTGGCGGGGTTGGTCCCCGTATCGCGAGCTGACCGACGAGCGCCCGCTCCGGTCGGGTGACCACGTCTGCTTCGACGGAGGCTTTCTGTTCGAGGGCTACATGGTCGATGTTGGCTGGACCATCCTCGTTGGTCGAGGACCGTCTCCGGGTGAACGGGCCCTGGCCGCCCGCTGGGCGGACGTCGCTCACCGCGTCGCCGAGGTCTTGCGGCCGGGCGCCACGGCCGCGGACGCGCGCTCGGCTGCCCTGGCCGGCTGGCCCGCGGATGCGCCGGCGCCGTGGCCCTTTCCCCTCTATGTGGCCCACGGCGTCGGGATCGGCGGTGTCGAGCCGCCCTTCGCGGGGACGGACCTCGGTCATGCCGCCGAAGCGACCATGGTGATCGAGGAGGGCCAGGTCATCCTGGTCGAGCCGTATGTCTGGGAGGAGCGGGTCGGCGGCTACCGAGCCGAACTGTGTGTCGTGGTCACACCGCACGGACCCGAAGTCGTCAACGGCCTGGACGTGACCGCCTGGCCCGAGATGGGTTGAGGGCCGCTCCCAGCAAACTTTGAGGGGCTTCGCAGCCTGACGTCAGGCTCGACGAGCAGGATGACGTCACGTCCGCGCGGTTGTGGGCGAGGAAGGAGAGACGCATGCTGGAATCCCCAGCGCCTCCTGAGGGGGTACGTAAAACAACCCCCCTTGGGCCGCGCCGCCAAGTTGGCCGCCGGCATCGGTTTCGCTGCCGGTCTTGGCCTTGGTGCAACGGCCCTGGCCAGCGCGGCCACAACCACCACCCCGCCTCCGACGACCACACCGCCGACCACTCAGCCACCATCCGCGAACACGGCACCCGTTCCCTCTCCGGGTCCCGGCTTAAGTTTGGCCACCGCCGTGGTTTCGGCTTCGGCGGCTTTGGGCTATTGGCTGGTGGCGTCGGACGGCGGGATCTTCGCCTTCGGCGACGCTGCTACTTCGGTTCCTCCGGGGCGACGCCTCTCAACCGGCCCGTCGTCGGCATGGCGGCAACATGGACGGCCAAGGGGTACTGGCTGGTGGCGTCCGATGGCGGGGTCTTCGCCTTTGGCGATGCTGCCTATTGCGGATCCACCGGGGCGTTGCATCTCAACCGGCCGATTGTGGGCATGGGGTCGGTGGATGCGTGCATGGCGGCCGGCCCGTGGTCCATCGTGCCGACCGACCAGAGCATTTCTTATCCCGGCTCTCTCTTCGCCGTGTCATGCACGTCGGCCTCTGCGTGCACGGCCGTGGGCGCTTTTGGGTACAACGGCTTCCCGCTGGCGGAGAGGTGGGACGGGCACGGCTGGACTGTGCAGCCCATTCCCGACTTCCCGAACGCAATCGCCCAGAGTGCACTGACCGCGGTGTCGTGCTCGTCTGCCACGGCCTGTATGGCAATTGGAGAGGTCAACAACAACTTGTCATGCTGTCGTCCCTGGCTGTACTCCGAAAGCTGGGACGGGGTCACCTGGACTCGTCACGACATCGGGAGCGGTCTGCAGGGCGGCGTCGACGTGTCCTGCACGTCATCGACCTTCTGCATGGCCGTCTGGGGTACCGGCACCGTATCGGTAGTAGAGAGACGGCGCGAACTGGACATCTCGATCGGTGCCGAACCCGGCTGGGGTAACCGCCGCCGGCCTAAACGGCATCTCGTGCATATCGCCGACGGACTGTGTCGCCGTGGGGTCCTACGTGAGCTCGGGCACCGGAAGACGTTGGCGGCGACGTGGGACGGCATGGGTTGGACACTGCAGCCCACCCCCAACCCCGGCAATGCGGCCGGCACCTTCGGGCCGTCCCTGAACGCGGTGTCCTGCACATCGGCGACCACCTGCACGGCCGTCGGCTCTTTCTATGACGGCTCCAACTTCTTCACGTTGGCCGAAAGGTGGGACGGAACGGCTTGGACACTGCAGCCCACCCCCAACCCGACCGGTTCCGCCGGCACCATCGGGGCACTCTTGCAGGCGGTGTCCTGCATATCTCCCACCGCGTGCACGGCCGTAGGGAGCTACAGCGACCCTAACTTTCTCACCTTGGCGGAAGTCTGGGACGGCACCAACTGGTCCATCCTGCCGACACCTAACCCCGTCGCGCACCCGGAGAACGGAGGCCAGAACATGCTGCGCGGAATTTCCTGTGTGCGGGTGACGCGCTGTACTGCCGTCGGATCAGACAGCGGGTCCCCGGGCTTGTTCGTTGTGCAGCGCCCGTGAGTTCGGGGAGTGGTCCGACGCTTGCCCAGCTGCTACGCAAGTCCTGACCCTCGGCCGCGAATCTTGCGGGGTCAGAAGCAGGTGGGCTACAACCATCGCTCTGATGCGCGCCACGCCCGTGGTCTCCAAACACAAGCAGCTTTGGGACACCGAGGGCTGGTGTGTGGTCGAGGACGTGATACCACCAGACGATCTGGCCAAGGCCCAAGAGGCGCTGGGGCGGCTGTTCCCGACCGCGGAGGAGTTCGCGACCCAACGCGAGGCAGATCAGAACCCGTCGTTCTCGAGCTGGGAAGCGGCCAAACCAAGGTTTCCATTCGAGAGCGGGGCGCTCAACCGGCTGGTGGTTCACGACGCCATGATCGACCTGGCCGAGGAGCTGTTGGAGACGGAGGATGTCCGCGTCTACCAGGGCATCGCCAGCGCCAAGTATTCGGACGCGGCTCCCGACTACGAGCAGCTCCTGCACGCCGACTACGGCAATCACACCTTGGTCGTGCCTCGCCACGATGCCGGCTACGAGCAGCTGGAGACGTTCATCTATCTCAGTGACGTGACGCCGGAGACGGCGGCTACCCGGATGGTGCCACTACCGCTCACTGACGGCATTCCTGTCGAGCGCACTTATCTGCATCTCGAGGAGTACGCCCACCTCTACGGGGCCGAAGTGCCCGCCTCGGGTCCGGCCGGCTCCGTTCTGGTCTACCGGCCCGACGTCTACCACCGAGGCACCGCCCTGACCGAGGCCCGCTCCGCTCGGTTCATGCTGCACGTCGCCTACAAGGTCGCCGGACGCGATTGGCTCGGCTACCAATCCTGGCCGGCCCAAGCCGAGGACCCCGGATGGAATCGGTTCATGAAGCACGCCACGCTGCGCCAGCTCACGGTGCTCGGCTTTCCAAAGCCAGGTGATAATTACTGGACCAAGGCGACCCTCGACGGGGTGGCGGCCCGGTACCCGTTCCTCGACATGTCTCCGTGGAGAGCCGTCCTCAGTTGACCCAACCGTGGTGGGAGTCCGGCGTCCTGTACCAGATCTATCCGCGCTCGTTTGCCGATTCGAACGCCGACGGCATCGGCGATTTGCGGGGGATCATCGGCCGCCTGGATCACCTCCAGTGGCTTGGCGTCGACGGGATCTGGCTGAGCCCGATCACGGTCTCGCCCAACGTGGACTGGGGCTACGACGTGGCCGACTACTGCGCGGTAGACCCGGAGCTCGGCACGATGGCCGATCTCGATGACCTCATCCGCGAGGCCGACGAACGTGGCCTCCGTGTCCTGTTGGACCTGGTCCCAAATCACACGAGCAACCAGCATCCGTGGTTTGTGGATTCCCGCTCTGCCAAGACGGCTCGCTTCCGCGATTGGTACGTCTGGGCTGATCCCCAGCTCGATGGGTCGCCCCCCAACAACTGGGTCAGCAGCTTCGGTGGCCCGGCCTGGACGCTCGACCCGACGACCGGCCAGTACTACCTCCACAATCATCTGGCCGAGCAACCGGATCTCAACTGGTGGAACGAAGAGGTCCGGACCACCTTCGACGACATCCTCCGATTCTGGTTTGACCGAGGCGTGGCCGGTTTCCGGATCGACGTCTGCCACGTGATCGTGAAGGACGCCGAGCTCCGGGACAATCCGCCGGCGACCGCGGACGACGACTGGATCGTGCAGGCCTTCGGACAGCGGAGCGTGTTCAACGCCAACCGGCCCGAGGTTCACGACGTGATCCGCCGGTGGCGGCTGATAGCCGAGTCGTACGATCCGAACCGGATACTGGTGGGTGAGACGGCGGTTGACGAAGTCGAGAGTTTGGTGCCCTTCTACGGGAGCGGCCTCGACGAGTTGCATCTCGCCTTCAACTTTCCGTTCATCAGTGCCTCCTTCGAGGCCGACACGATGCGACAGATCGTGAGCGACATGGAGTCACTGCTGCCACCTGACGCCTGGCCGGCATGGACCGGTTCGAATCACGACATGTCGAGGTTCGCCACCCGGTGGGTGAAGGGCGACCCGCGCCAGGCTCGGACGGCGCTGCTGATGCTGCTCTGTCTGCGCGGCACGCCCGTTCTCTACCAGGGCGACGAGATCGGTCTCCCTGACATTCCGGTCGCCCACGAGGACCTGCGGGACCCGCTCGGCGTTCGGTTCTGGCCTGCCTACGGGGGCCGCGACCCGATGCGCACCCCCATGCCGTGGCGGGACGGACCTGGGGCGGGATTCACGGACCCGGGGGTGACACCGTGGCTTCCGCTCGGGGATCCGGCTGCCTGCAACGTGGAAAGCCAACGGGCGGACCCAGGATCGATGCTCGCCTTGGCCCGAGATCTGATTTCGCTCCGTAAGCAAAGTCCTGATCTGGGAACGGGCTCGTATGCGCCGCTGCCGGCCCCAACCGGAGCCTGGGCGTGGCGTCGAGGCCAACGCGTCGTGGTGGCCCTCAATCTGTCCGACGCGGAGACCACGCTCGACGGGATTGATGGTCGCGTGCGCATCGGCACGGACCGGCATCGTGACGGTGAGTCCGTGACCAGTTCCCTTCGACTGCGCGGCTGGGAGGGTCTCGTCGTCGAGTTGTCGTAGCCGGGTTCGATCGGCCAAACGGGGCTAGCGTCTCGGCGACGGCGGGCGCTCAGCAGGCGGGTGACTGGCATGAAGCTCTGGAAGGCGTGGAAGTCCCTCAAGGTGCTTGAGGCGGCCCAGGAGGAAGACCAGCCGGGCCCATCCGGGCCATCCGGGGCGAGAGGGCCGGCGCCGCACGGCGGCATGATGCAAATGTTCCAGCGGATGGGCCAGTTCGCGGCCGGCTCGTTCGAGGTGGTTGCCCCGAACCGCGGTGCCCCGCTTCCGGGCACCGCGCCCAACGCAGTTGAACCAGGTGATGCCGATGCGCTCGCGGCCGGGATCGGCACGCTCAAGCAGCGCGACCCCGCCTTCGATCCCGACGGGTTCGTCCAGTTTGCCAATCAGGTCTTCGCCGCCGTCTGCCGAAGCTTTTCCACCGCCGACCCCACCATCTCCCGGCCGGTGCTGGCAGATCGCCTGTGGGAGCCAATGGCGGAAGTCGGGGGCGGACCGATGGCCAGGATGACTCAGATGTTCGGCATGCTCAGCGCCTCGGGTGCACTGGTCGGCATGCACACCGATCCGCTGTACGACACGGCCATCGTGCGGTTCACCGTCCAGGTCCCGCCGGAGATGGGCGCCAACATGCCGCCCTGGCCGGAGGACTGGACTTTCCAACGATCATTGGTGGTCGGCGGCAATCCCATGGCGCTGGCAGAACAATGCCCGGGGTGCGGTTCGGCGGCCAAGGTCGACGTCGCCGGCAACTGCCAATTCTGTCACCAGGCCATACCCGTGCGCACCATCGGGTGGCTGGCCACGACGGTCCACAGCCATAACCCGATGATGGAACAGCAGACGCAGGCCATGATCGAGGCGATGAGGGCGAACCCGGACCAGCTCGAGATGGCTCCCGACTTCATGTTGCGCCAGATACCGCCCGAGACGCTGGCGGAGATCGCCCCCGACATCGCGGCCCGGCTCAAAGCGGAAGGACGCCTCGGGTGAACGCCGCCGGAGACCGGGGGAACGCCGGCCGTGCGGTGGGGTAAGACCAAGCCGGACCCGTCGGCAGGTCAACCTGCAGCGACCGGCATCTACCAGGCGGGCTGTCTCCTCCCGGGCACCGATGAGACCAGTCTGGCGGGCACCGACCCTGACGCGCTGAACGCCGGAATCGCCGCCATCCGAGCCCGTGACGCCAACTTCGAGCCCTCGCAGTTCATCGCCTGGGCGTCAACCATCTACGGGATGGCCACGGCGGCATGGCGGACGGCTGACCCGACCGTGCTGCGCTCGGTCATGTCCGACACGGTCTATGTGCCCTACTCGGGATTCGTGGTCCTGCTCAAGATCGTGCCGGTGCTCGAACGGTACATGGCGTCGGCGACGGCACAGGCGGCCATCCTGGCGGCGGACGGCGACGAGCGTTATGACACCGTCATCATCAGATACTCGGTCGTCATGACCGCCGACATCGACCGTCGGCTCGAGGTCGAGGTCGGGTCCCGCCAGTGGACGGAGGACTGGACATTCCAGCGGCCGGCGACGTACACCACCCATGCCAGCGGGAAGGTCGCGGTGTGCCCCAATTGCGGCGCCCCGGCCAATCCCGATGATGTGGGCCAGTGCAAATACTGCAAGGCGAATATCACGACTAGGACGGCCGGCTGGCTGGCCACCCGAACGGCCACGACGATGGGCGGGCTGGTGCGCGCCCATAACGTGCTGCAAAAGCAGCATGCGATGGGCGGCGTGCCCGCCGCCTGGACGCAGGCCAGCGGCCCGTTTCAACCGCCGCAGCAGCCGCCACGCGCCGGCTGACGTGAGCGAGGATCGACGCGGTGGATGATGACCTGACGAAGTTCATGTCGGACACCATGCCTTTCATGGGGCTGCTCGCCGCGGAGGAGATCTCCTCGTCGGCCGAGGAAGTGAAGACTCGCCTGGCGTGGGAAGCCTTCCGTCGCACGAGCAGCGGGGTATTGCACGGCGGCGCTCTCATGGCTCTGGCGGACGGGACGGCGGGCTGGTGAAAGGGTGGCTGTGATGAACACTCGGGGTCCCATCTACGACTTGATCGGGGCGGGCTACGCCCCGAATCGCCGGGCCGATCCGACGATCGCAGCCATGATCCTGCGCGCGCTCGGCCGGGTCCGTTCCGTTGTCAGTGTCGGGGCGGGCACCGGGTCCTACGAACCAACCGACCGTTGGGTGCTCGCCGTCGAGCCATCCGGTGTGATGATCGCGCAGCGCCCTTGCGGTTCAACCCCAGTCGTCCAGGCCGTCGCCCAGTCACTGCCCTTCCGTTCCACCGCTTTCGATGCCGCGCTCGCCATCTTGACCGTCCGCCACTGGACTGAACTCGAGCCCGGCCTGAACGAGATGCGGCGGGTGGCGCGACGACAAATAGGGCTTACGTTCGATCCGATCGTCCATTGCACCCACTGGCTCACGGACTACGTCCCCGAGATCGGTGAGATCTTCCGGGCGGCGCCGCCCGTGGCGATGATCGCCGACCGCCTTGACGCCACGCGATTCTCGTTGTCCCCGTAGCGCACGACACACCCGATGGCATGACCATCGCTTACTGGCGCCGCCCCGAGGCCTACTTGCACCCGGAACGGCGCATGGGCGGCTCCGCCCTACTTCAGGTGGACCAGGCGGTGCTTCGTCGAGGCCTGGCCCGGCTGGAGCTGGATCTGGCGAGCGGCGTCTGGACCGAGCGCTACGGGAAGCTCCGATCTCTAGAGACCATGGACTACGGCCTGCGACTGATCGTGAGCTGATCGGCTATCCGCTATTCGGGGATGTGGCAGACGGCTTCGGTGTTGTTACCGTCCGGATCACGGACAAAGGCGCCGAAGTAGTTCGGGTGGTACTCCGGCCAGATCCGGGGTTCGTGCAGGACCTCGGCGCCCACCGCCACGGCCGCGTCGAAGAATGCCTGCACGACGGCTCGACTTGGCGCGGTGAACGCTATGTGCGACTCACGAAATCCCTCACCGGTTGACCGGGGCCCGATCCAGAAGTCCGGCATCGGCGCGATGCCGAACCCGATGACCTCGCCAAAGTCCAGCACCCGCCCTCCGCCGAGCGGGGCGAGCACCGCATCGTAGAAAGCGGCACTGTCCGGAACGCTGGCACATTGGATTGCGACGTGGTCGATCATGAGCACATCTTGACCGTTTCGATGATGTCGATCACATGAAGATTGCTGCTACGGGATGTAGACGTCCAGCAGCGGAGCCCCGCAGCCGTTGCACACCCGTTCCGAGGCGGCGGTGATCCCGTCGCACCCGTCGCAGAAGATCACTCGCCCATGGTTGGAGGTCATCTCCCAGACCGCCGAGAAGTGGCTGTACTGCCATCGGTGTTTGTAGAGCGCGTGCACGGCGGCCCGGTGTTGAGGCGTGGCCGCGAAGGCTTGGGCGTCGGCCGCCGTGCGCCATAGGGCGATCAGGGTGATGGTCGGCCCGTCGGGGAAGCTGTAGCGCCGGATGAAGCCGGGGGCGGAGGCCAGCATCTCCATGAGCGGGACGGCCGCTGCCCAGAAGCTCTGCGCTCCCTCGCGATGGGCGAAGGTGGCCTGAAGGATCAGAATGGCGCCGGCCGATTCGGGGCCGAGTTCGCCGCACGGGCCTTGCTGGGTGGCCAGGATGGTGGGCGCAATCTGCGTATGCGGAATAGCCACCATGGCCGATATGGCCTCCGGAGGCGGGGGAAGGGTCAGCAGTTCGGGCACGGCTTGACTCCGATCGTTATCATCCGAAGGCGAATAGATTTATTATAGTAGCACTAGGACGAAATGGCAAAGCCCGTCAAGAAGCGCTCGTATTCATCGGCAGTTCGCCAGGAGCAGGCCGCCCTCACCAGGACGCGCATCGTCGAAGCAGCCGGCGCGCTCTTCTCGTCACGCGGCTATGCGCGCACGACCATCCGAGAGATCGCCGAAGCGGCCAACGTCGCCACCGACACCGTGTACGCCGCCTTCGGCAACAAGGCCCGGGTGCTTACTGCGCTCATCGATGCGCGCCTGGCCCCTGCGGCCGGTGTCGACAACGTCATGGAGCGCCCCGAGGCCCGCGCGGTTCGCGACGAGCCCGATCAACGCCGCCAGCTCCACCTGTTCGCCCGAGACATCGCCTCGATCTCCGCTCGGGTCCGGCCCATCTACGAGATCATGCGCACAGCGTCGGCCGTGGAGCCGGAGATGGCTGCCATCTTCGCCGAGATGGACGGCTACCGGCTGGCCAACATGCGCCGGGCGGCCAGCTGGATAGCGGCGCGGGGGCCGTTGCGGGTCGCCGTCGACCGCGCCGCGGAGATCATCTGGGCCGTCGCCAGCCCTGACGTTGCGAAGATGCTCTGCGATGAGCGGGGCTGGACCGCAGACAGCTACGCCGAATGGCTCGAGGACGTCCTGATCCGTACGCTGCTTCCTGACGACGCACCACCAGCATCGTCGCGTCGGCGCAAGCCATGAGGAGGAACGATGGAGAAGGGCACCACCAGGCGGGCAGAGCTGCATGTCGGTGCGGCGCCTGAGACCCTGTACGACCTCGTCTCAGACGTCAGCCGGATGGGCGAGTGGAGTCCTGAGTGCGTCGCCGGCGAGTGGCTCGACGGAGCGACCGGTCCCGAGGTGGGGGCCCGATTCAGAGGGAAGAACAAGAACGGGATGGCTCGGTGGTCGACCAAACCTCGGGTCGTCGTCGCCGACCGCGGCAAGGAATTCGCGTTCGTCGTTTCCTTTCTCGGTCGGGAGATGACGAAATGGACGTACCGTTTCGAGCCCGCCGCCGGCGGAACCGACGTCGTCGAATCCTTCGAGATCATCACGACGCTGCCCTTTTACATCCGTCTGACTGACCGCTATCTGATAGGCGTGAAGGATCGGGCCGCCGACCTCGAAGGAAACATGCGGCGCACGCTCGAGAAGCTCAAAGCGCGGGTTGAGGCAGAAACGCTACCCGAGCAGGCCTGATGGTTTTCGGGCCGCTCACCGCTCCACCGGGGCCAAGTGGCTGTCTAACCGGCCGATGAGGTCGAAGTCGTGGTCGTTGCCGGGATTCGGCGTGGTCAGCAGCCGATCCCCAAGAAAGACGCTGCTGGCGCCGGCGTGCAGGCAGAGCGTCTGCAGTTCGTCGGACATTTGCGCCCGTCCGGCCGCCAGCCGCACCGTGGACGCCGGCATCATGATCCGGGCGGCGGCGATGGTGCGCACCAGCTCGAGACCCTCAAACGGCGCCGAACCGTGCAACGGTGTGCCGGGCACTTGCACGAGCAGGTTGATCGGCACACTTTCAGGATGGGGGTCCAGCTGGGCCAGCTGCACCAGGAGCCCGGCGCGGTCGGCTCGACTCTCCCCCATCCCGACGATCCCGCCGCAGCACAACTTGATGCCGGCTTGCCTTATCAGGCGGAGGGTGTCGAGCCGGTGCTGGTAGGTACGGGTGGTGATGATCTGACCGTAGAACTCGGGCGAGGTGTCGAGATTGTGGTTGTAGTAGTCGAGTCCTGCGTCGGCCAGCAGCCCGGCCTGGTGCTCGGTCAGCATGCCGAGGGTGGCGCAGGTCTGCATGCCGAGCGCCCCGACCGCCCGCACCGCATCAGCGACGTGCTCGACCTGGCTGTCGTTCGGACCCCGCCACGCCGCACCCATGCAGAATCGAGCCGCGCCGGCGGCTCGAGCGTTCTCGGCCGCCGCGACGATCGTGTTGACGTCGAGAAGGCGTTGGGTCTGGAGGCCCGTCGAGTAGCGGGCGGACTGAGGGCAGTACGCGCAGTCCTCGGGGCAACCGCCGGTCTTGATCGACAGGAGGATCGCCCCTTCGACCTCGTGTACATCGCCGCGCTCGCGATGGACCCGGTGAGCCTCGAAGAGCAGATCGTGGAACGGCCGCCCCAGCAGCGAGAGGGTCTCGGGCACCGTCCAGTCATGTCGGATGGCTGACATCTGCCCACTCTAGAAGCGGCGCGCCGTGCGGCGGGTCCTGTGGTTGCTGTGACTTCGTTTGAGTCGCCTCGCTATATATCCGGGTTTGCTTATATAAGACTGTCGAAATATAGTCCGGACCGGGATGGACGTCTTCCTCGCCTTGGCGGATCCGAATCGACGGGCCATGCTCGACGAACTGGTGGACGGAGAGCAGGCGGCCGGTGCACTGGCCAAGGCGTGCCCACACCTGTCGCAACCCGCCGTCTCACAGCACCTCAAGGTGCTGCGCGAGGTGGGCCTCGTCGAGGTGCGCGTCGATGGTCAGCGCCGCATGTACCGACGGCAGCCAGCCGCGCTCGACGACGTCGATCTCTGGCTGCTTCGTCATCGAAACCAATGGGCGGGCCGGCTCGACGCACTCGAACACCATCTCGTCACCGACACCGCCGAAGGGATTGGCCCATGACACTGGACTCGTTTGGCACCATCGATCCCATGGATGACACACATGCGTGTGTTCGCTTCGAACGGCATATTCCCGCCGACATCCACGCGGTCTTCGCGGCCCTCACCGACCCGGCGCATCTTGAGGGATGGTTGTGCCGATCGGAGGTCGACGGTCGCCCCGGTGGACGGATTACGCATTGGTTCGGCGATGATCCGGCCGAGATCTGCACTGGCCGAGTGACCGCTTGGGACCCTCCAAACCTCTTGGAGTACGAGTGGCGCTTCCCCGGCGAGCCCGACAGTCTCGTTCGTTGGGAGCTGAGCTCCGAAGGCGCACGAACGCGCTTGCGCTTGGAGCATCGGCTTCTCGGTGAGAAGCATGCCGCAGGCTACGGAGCTGGATGGCATGCCCATCTTGATCAACTCAATGCCGTTGTGACCGGAGTTCAAATACCGGCCTGGGACGACATCTTCGCCAAGGTCAGGACGAGCTATATCGTTTCGCAATAGGTTGACCGGGTCGCGCCTGCCGGGTACAAGGGGTGTTGTCAGGTTCGGCGACGAGGAGGCGACCAGGTGGGTTCGGGCGGGCGGGCAATGATCGTCTCGGTAGTGGCCGCCCTCGCGTTGGTCGGCACGGGCGCCGGTGTCGCGAGCGCGCAGCAAACGATTGGGCCGCGCCAGCATCTCATCGGTTTCGTCAACGGGAGCAATCGCCAGCCCGTCGTCTACACGGTCTGTCCGGGACCGATCGGGCCCGGCCGCACGGGACCGGTTCAGGGCGGTCAGACCATGTCGGTCGCCCAAGCGGCTCACGGACGGGGGTACACGGGCCCGTTCAACCAGATCTACTCATGGTTCGTTCCGGCGCCGGGTTCCGGCGCACCGACGATGCTGAAGTTCACGACCTACGGTGCCGCTCAGCCCATCCCAACCTCGGTGCATGTCCCATGCAGTGGGAAAGGGCAAGTCCAGTTCAGCTCCTGCCCGTACCTGGCGCCGTGCGCGGCGGGCTGGGTTCCCTACGTCGTAACGGTGCGATTCATCGACATCGCGGTCTACGGGCAAAGTTCGGGCTACGACTTCAGGTATTGGGCGATGGCCAGGCCAACACCCACCGCCACGACAATCATCAACAGTATGAGGAAAGCGGCGAACAGTCTGAGGCCCCACCGCCTCTCGGTGACGTCGGGGCGCGCGACCGAAGGGGAGGCGGTCGAGGGGTGCGGTGGGGCAGCTGGAGTTGCTGCCAACGGGGCGGTCTCAGACTCGGTCGCCGGCGATTCGCCCGGACTGCGGGTGAGAACCTCTCCTTCAGTCGGCGCGGCAGAGGCGTCCGCCTCAGCCAGCTCGGCGGCGGGTTCAGCGGCTTGAGGGGGCTTCGGAGCCCGCCGGCCCGTGCTTCTCCCCTCGCGTCGCACCCGGCCAGCTACCTCCATGATCTCGGACGAGCTCAGCGCCAGGATCGCCGGACCTGGCAGGGTCGCGCTGTCCGCGTCCGATCGCAGATCCACGACGAGGGGGGCCACTTCGGAGGCGCTGGCCAGCACTGGGACCCCACACGATGAGCAATATCGGGCCGCGGCCGCGAGCTCTGCGCCACATTCCTCACACTTCATCGACTCATGCACGCCGCGCCCCAGCGAACCATCGTCGACCGGTGGTAGCTGATCTCCGCAGACCTCACAACACACTCGCATTCACTTATCCCGCGGCTCAAGGTACAACCGTCCCGGCCGACTGTCTCCTCGCCGCCTGGTCACACGAAACTCCACCCGCCGAGGAGTCTCAGACCGAACGGAACGCAGTGACGAGAGGGAGGACAGGTCCGGCCGGTCCACCAGGCCCTCATGGGTCGTGCCCGGAAGGATGGCGAGCTGGCCGGTCGGACCGAGGAGGCGAAACATCTCGACGGCATGCTCCGGCCGGACAATGTCGGCGTCCCCGTTGATCATGAGCGTCGGGACGGCGATGGACTGGATGGTCGCCGCCGGCCAGCCGGCGAAGTCGCGATCGAGTTGCAGAGTCTTGGCGACGAGGTCGGCCACGCGTCATGGTCGGGGGCCGTCGTCATGTACGCCTGGTGCCACGGGGTGCCAGCCAGATCGGTGGGCGTGAGCGGGTCGATGCCGTCGAGCACGCCCGGGACGAAGCCGTCCGGCTGGTAGCAGACCGATGCGAGGACGAGCTGCGCACCATCTCTGGGCGCCGCAGCGCCGTCTCGATGGCGACCGCCGATCCCATGCTAGAACGGGCCCGCCTGCTCGATGCCAAGCGCTCGTAGCGCCTCGCCCTGGACCTCGGCGATCTTCCCGAGAGCTAGGTGGTCCGGGTGAGCAATAGCGTTGGTCTGCTTTGGCGCTCAGGAGGCGCCTAACCCGAACCTGAGTGAAAGGCGGCCGTCGCCCCCCGGCATGGGCGCCGTTTACCCGGCCTTGTCGCCAGATGCGGAGAGGGCGTACCAGACGTTGCCGAGGCCCTGACCATTGGCGTCGCCAGCGGCCTTGTCCCCGACGAACGTGTAGAGCAGGTGGCCGTTATAGGACACCTGAGTCGTGCCAGCCACCTTGCTCTGGTCGAGTCCACTACCGACGGTCGGCGCGCCCGACGCCGTCACCGGAGGCCAGTTCGCTTGGATAGCGGCCGGCACCTTACTCGTCGTGCTGGTGCCGTCGGGGACAAACATGTAGACCGTCTTCCCCGAACTGTCGACAATAATTGGCTTGCCGATCTTGGCGTTGTCCGCCAGTCCGAGTGTGCCGGCGGCCGCCGGCACACTGGTCAGCGGCGCGGCGGGCGCGCTGGTGGTCGGGGCGGCTGACCCGCTGGTGGTCGACGGGGAGGCGGGCGCGGCGGTGGTCGGTGACGATTTCGACGACGAGCTCCCACATCCGGCGAACACCATGACCGCACCGAAGGATACGAATGACATCACGAGCCGACGGTTCACGAAGGGTCCCCTCTTAGACTGGTCAACAATTCTACGGCTTCGGGGAACCAGGGGATTGCCCCGAACGGGGGCCGGGACATCCACTGAGCCGCTGAGGCCACACACCGCAGACCTGGCAGGCCGTCCACCTACATCGCGCTGGAAGACCGTGGCTTCTTCGCGCCGCTCGCGTTCAACCCCTCGCCGGCGAAGCTCGACGGTCGAGGTAGGCGGTCAGTTCGACGATGAGGTCTTGGGCATCAACGCGAGCGCCGTCGATGAAGCTCGACTTTCGCCGGCGGAGGAAAGGGCTCCCGAGGAGGTACATGCCGGGTGAATCGACCACGCCTCCGTCGTGCCGAATCATCCCCTTGCCGTCCAGGACCTTGACGTCGAGCCAGGAGTAGTCCGGCCGGAAGCCCGTCGCCCAAATGATGGTCTCGATCTCACCGCTCGTGAGATCCAGTCCGAGCGGCGGCGAGGCGGTCACCCCGGTCGGTGGAAACCGGTGGGACGGCGGCACCGAGTCGTCCAGGCCGTTGGCCGTCGCCCACTCGTCGATGGTGTCGAGCAGCCGGCCGAGCTTGAGGTCCGCTAGCTCACACTTGTTGCGCAACGATCCGGAGAACTGTGCACGGCCGCCATTGACGCCGGCGAGTCGACCGACGAGCTTCACACCTATGGCCGTGAGCGCGTTCAGGTCGAATGTCGCCCGTTCGGGCGAGCCGGCGAGCTGCATCGACGGCACGCGCCTCGCTCGCACGATGTCGTCGACCTCGTCGTACCGCTCGTCGAGCACGCCAGCCGCCTCCATCCACCACTGGATGTCGCGGCCCCGGTACACGCGCGGCCCGCGCACATGCTCGCCGACGGCCAACGTGACCTCGCGACCGGAGCGCTGGATCTCGGCCGCAATCTGTACGCCAGTCGCCGACGCGCCGACCACGAGCACCCCGCCGTCGCCGAGCTGCTCGGCGTTGCGGTACTCCATCGGCGTCAACGTCGTCACCGAAGAAGGCACCGCCTCCGAGAAGACCGGAACGTTCGGCACCTTGAACGCCCCCGTAGCGAGGACGACTGTCTCGCACTGCCATTCTCCGTGATCGGTGGTGACACGGTAGGTGCCATCCGTGCGGCGCACCGACGTTACCGTTGTGCCGCACTCCACCGGGCCTGCGACCACCTTGGCATAGTCGGAGATGAAGTCGACGACCTCCGGCATCGTCATGAAGCCGTCGGGATCGCCACCGTCGTAGGCGTAGCCGGGGAGGCGACACTGCCAGTTCGGCGTGAGCAGCCGGAGCGAATCCCACCGCTCAGTCCTCCACGAGTTCGCGACTTCACCCCGCTCGAGGACCACATGGTCAATCGAGCAGTCGGAGAGGCACCGGCTCATCGCGAGCCCGCAGTGCCCGGCCCCGATGACGACGGTCGTCGTGCGCACAGAACCCCGGCTCGCGCGATGCCGGCGTCAGCGGACCCGGACGCTCACGTTCGTGGGGTTTGTGATGATGTCGTATACAGCCGAGCGCTTCTGCGACTGCGCAACGAGCGCCTCGATGTCCGCGCTCGACGCGTCGGCATCGATGTCGTAGGTCACGGTGATGTCACTGAAGCCGTTACGGACGTCGCTGTCCGCGCCGAGAATGCCTCGCACGTCCATCGCCCCTTCGATCGTCGCCGAAACCTTGCGTAGCTGGATCTCCCGATTCTGCGCCACCGCGGCGACGCCCGCGGTCAAGCAGCTCGCGAGGCCCACGAGCACCAACTCGACCGGGGTCGCGCCGTTGTCCTCGGAGGCGAAGACCTCGGGGTGGTCGGCGTCGAACGAGTACCGGGTACGGTGGCTCTGCTCCTCACCGAGACCGAAGAAGCCCTCGACGGTTGAGCGGCTATGGGTGCCGTTCTGCCATTCACACGTTGCCCGCCACTGGAACTGCGCCGCCTCGGGCGCCTCGGTCAGCGCCTGCTTTGCGCCCAGCAACGCCTCGACGTTGACGCCATTGTTGACTGGGGTATCCGTCGTGGTCATTTGGTCGACTCCTCGCTCGATTCCCGCAGGGTGAATCCCCACGGCGGTCCGGCAAAGCCCTCATAAGACGCGATCGCCGCGCCCAAGACGCATGACCTCTGTTGCCCGGATCGATGGCATGCGGTCTGCTTCCGAGGCTAGTCCTCAGGCAACGCTCAGGGAAGGGGTACGTATAGGCGTAAGTCCCGACCGCGCCCGGTGCCTACCCATCGCCGACCTCTACCGGGCGGCCGAAGGTGACGGCGGAGCGGACCTGCACTGACGTCGAAATGCCCAGCTGGCGGTCCGGGCTTGCCCCTAGGGCGTCGTTGATGGTGGAAAACGCGAGGCGGAGCGCCACGAACGCGGTGATGGCAAAGATCTGCGCATCGTCTAGGCCGCGATAGCGCAGTGCCTGGACGTCGTCGGCAGCGATGGCGTTCGGGTCAGTGGCCACCCGCCGAGCCCACTGGGCCAGCGCTCGCTCGTCCTGGTCGAGGTCCTCGTATTCGCCCCGAATGACGGCTGCAGCTACGTCGGACCCGGCCACCTCCGCGAGCTTCTTGCCCCACGCCAGCGAGCAGTAGGAGTCGCCCAGCGCCGACGCGGCGGCCGTCACGAGCACACACCGCTGTCGAAAGGTAAGCGAGCCCGCCCGGGTCGCTTGCCCCATGAGGTCCGAAAGGTCCCGCAGAGTCGTCGGCATGTACGCCCAGAGCCGCGACACGTTCGTCACGTAGCCCCCGCCCTCTAGGTCGTCGTCGAACAGGCTTTGTGCCTCCGGCGTGTTCGCGGGCGCAGCGAGGAAGCCAGCGTCGGATCGCTCGTCTTCGAGGATCGCGGCCTGCCTACTGTCGACGGCGGCCCGCCGCGCCGGCTTGCCGGCGATGTATCCCACCACCGCGATGGGTGCCCGGAGCGGGAGTCCGTCGCGAATTCTCTCCCGAGCCAGATCCGCCGCCGCGTGCAGGAACGATGCCTCACCCACCGCCTCGATGGCCTCAAAGGCCGGACCGGTCGATGCCAGGGCCCGCGCGTAGGCCTCGGGGTCCGCGAACTCGAACACGTAGGGGATGTCGATGCGCTCGACGTCGGTGAAGCCGACGCCCCTCAGGAGCGCCTCGCCCGCACCAGGCCGACCGAGCGAAACCATGGCCGCTTGGTTCTGCACCTTGGGAGCCGCGGCCATGGCCAACGGTGCCAGCGCCCACGCCCCGGGTGATGCTTTGATGTGGCCCCACACCGTCAGCCCGACCCGTCCGCCCGGGACGAGGACTCGGTGCACCTCGGCGACTGCGCCGCGCGTAGTAGCCCAGATGCCGCGGAAGCTCGTCACGACGTCGAAAGCCTCGCCGTCCCACGGCAGCGCGTTCATATCGCCGACCCGCAGGTCAGCGTCCGGATTGCGGTCGCGGGCGATCGCAACAAGTCGAGGCGACGCATCAATCCCCGCGCATCGGGCGCCACGCACGCCAGCTAGCTCCACAGCCAGGCCGGCCCCGCAGGCGACATCGAGCAGCCGGTCACCGGCGCTTATGCCGAGGCGGTGGTGTAAGGCGACATACTCCCGACAACTGGCGGGTTCAAGAAGCGTGGCGAAGTCGACGGCCAGCCGGCCCCAGCCCTCGTCGACCCCCTGCCAAGTGTCCTCGCGCTGGCCAGGCACTGCCGGCTTCGTCACGGTCTCAAGGTGGGGCGCGACGCCCCCATCGCATCCACGCGGCGGTCTCCGACCTGCATGGCCGCCCCTTCGGTCACGTGCACAGGTTCATCCGACGTTCCTGGCCCTGCCCACCCGAGGAGTCCCACGCGGGCCCACGATACGACGACGCGTCGACAGACGTCGATGTCGGCAGTCGCACTCCGGCCAGCGAGCCATTGGAGGCGCGGTCCCCAGCAAACCGGGGCTAGCGTCGTTCCCCGAGGAAGCGAATGAAGACACAAGACGCGCTGGCAGCCTGGGGGACGTTTGACCGGGACGACCCGTTCCCGGTGTTTGCCGCAGTTCGCGACCTGGGCGCGGTTCACCAGGTGACGTTGGTCGACGGGCACGACGCCTGGCTGGTGGTCCGCTATGACGAGGCGCTCGCCGCTCTCAACGATTCGCGGCTGTCCAAGGACATGCACGCGGCGCTGGCCACGAGCGCCGGTGTGGTGGCCGAGGGTCTCCCCGGTCCGGCGTTCGCCAGGCACATGCTCAGCGTTGATCCGCCCGATCACAGTCGGCTGCGCCGTCTGGTCTCGGGCGCCTTCTCCCCCCGGCGGATCGAGGGGCTGCGGCCGCGAGTGCAGGCCATCGTGGACGAACTGCTCGACGGTCTCGCCAACCAAGGCCCCGACAGCTCAGTCGATCTGGTCGCCGCATTTGCCTTCCCGCTGCCATTCACGGTCATCTGCGAATTGCTCGGGGTACCCGAATCCGAGCGTGCCCGGCTGGGTCGGGGCCTCACCGCGTTGCTCGTCCCGACATCGACGCCAGCCGAGTACGCCAGGGCCAAGCAAGCATCCGATGTGGTGGTGGCAATGTTGAGCGCGCTGGTCGAGGCCAAGCAGGGCGCGCCCGGCAACGACCTGGTGAGCGGTCTGATCAGCGCCCGCGACGGCGCCGAGCGCCTCGACAGCCAAGAACTCCTCTCGACGATCTTCCAGTTGATCGTGGCCGGACACGACACCACCACCAGCCTCATCGGTAACAGCGTCGTCGCCCTGATCCGCAACCCCGTTCAACTCGCCAGAGTGCGTGCGGACCCCCGCAAATTGGCTGCGGCCGTCGAGGAGTTCCTGCGCTACGACGCTCCCGTTCCCCACTCGACATTTCGGTATGCGATCGAGCCGGTCGAAATCGGGGGTGTGGCCATCCCGCAGGGGGCGCAGGTCATCATCTCCCTGGCCGCCGCCAACCGCGATGCGGACCGGTACGCGAGCCCCGAGCAGCTCGACATCGAGCGAGCCGAGGTCCGACACTTGGCATTCGGGCACGGCATCCACCACTGTCTCGGCGCCGGGCTGGCCCGCATGGAAGGCCAACTTGCCCTCGGATCGCTGCTGCACCGCTTTCCCCAGTTGCGCCTCGCCGTCCCCGTCGATGACCTGCATTGGGGCCATGGTGACGGACTCGTGCTGCGCGGCCTCTCCGAGCTGCCCGTCATCCCTGGCCCCGACCTCCACCGGTAGCGGGACCGATCGGCGACAGAACGCCTGCAGCGAGAGAGGCGGATCATCGACGCCCGGTCGCATGCCAGGCGTGGTCCGCTCGGGAAACGCCAACGATCTGCGGGCGTTGCGGTCACCGCGACAGCCCGTGCGAGAACTACACCTACCGGATGCCCAAGGCGTCACCGATTGGGGGATCGGCGTCGACTATGGATACTGCGTCGATGTGATGATCGGCCCGATGTGCCGCTCAGGGGGACCAGCCAGGAGCGGGAGGACGTTGGCGCGTATCCACGGCGAGCCGACCTCTGTCAGGCCGTGCCCGGATCGGCAGTTGTTAGCTCGAGGGGTCTGCTGCGACCTCAGCCGAACGCGATTGGACAGACCACCTCCACGATCACAAGGGCGTTGGTCACGACTCGACGAGCTGCACGATCGTCTCGGGCCGAACCATGTCAAACTTCATCGCGGCCGCCACCACCTCGGACTGCATCAGCTCTCGGAAGGCATCCATGTCGGGGACTTCCGCGATCAACCCGACCCGGTTCGTCTTCTCTGGGTCGATGAAGGTACGCATCGTCACCCCAATGGCGCCGAAGACTTCCTCCCGCCGCGGTGAGCGAAGCCAATGGTCGACATCGTCGACCTCGTGGAAAATAATCAACGTCGTCATTGCCGCCTCTGCTTTCAGAAGTTCCGTCAAGCGCCGAGCGACGATAGAGGGAACCCGATGAGCACCATGATCGATTGCSGAACCACCTCGAACCGGTGCTTCGGTGTCGAGCGGCACCGCACCCGTTCGACATTGCTTGTTATCGGTGCGGCCGCAGCCGCCAGTCAGAATGGGAACGTCGTTCCTCCGATGCCGACTCGCCGGCTTCGGCCTCTCGCCCGGTGCAGTGTTAGGTCGACCGCGCCCACTCGGGAACGGCATGCCTGCTCGCTTGTTGGGTAGTTGCCATATGCACCGGCTAACCGGGGCGCGCACGGCTCCCATGACCTGTCCGTCGGGCGCTGGCGACGACTCAGGCTGACAGCGAGTTGTGCACCTGGAACGGCGTCTCCTCGGGCGGCCCGGGCATCCCGTTCTCGACCTTGGCGAACCCTG
>JRHI01000234.1_pt1 | contig 63494 bp, 57 predicted proteins | sample 215371 | NCBI WGS metagenome assembly JRHI01 (sample SAMN02929681, study PRJNA255918) | sediment metagenome | biome: cave system; feature: Ice Cave; material: Sediment; isolation source: sediment from deep within a dark volcanic ice cave with no known source of... ...
GAGCTCCCGGCGATGGCCGCTCCGACCGCGGGTCCGTCAATGATGGTTGAAATGCTCGCGTACATCTGGATGGTGGCTGTCTCTGTGGCGCTCGTCCTGCGCAGCCGCAGCGCCGTGTCGCCTGCCCGCGAAGTCGCCATCATGAGCGCGTGAACGGGAAGCCGGTGATGGCGCGGTGGGTGCCCGTGGGGGCTGTTGCCAGCCTGGCGCTCGTCCTCGCCATCGCCGGCGCCCGCACGTCGGCGACAGCCGGCCCGGATGCGCGACCGCCGCCACCGTGGCGTCGGTCGCGTTCTTCGGCGTCTGTTTCCTTCGCGGCGCCGTTTGGCGCTGCGCTGCCGGTCGATCGGAATCGAGGTCTCCGCGGTGATGCGGCATCATGAGCTGCGGCCACACCTCAGACTCATCTATGAGATGAGGCAGACTGTCCTCTCATGGTGTCTGGGCGCCGGACAGGCCGGACCTGAGGATGAGAGACGAGCCGTTGGGGGACCGGAATGAGTACTCAGTTCAGGCGGCTGCTGGCGGGCGGACTAGGGCAGTTGCGGCACGAGCCGACCGGCAAGCGCATCCGGGCCGTGCTCGACGGCATCACGGTCATCGACACCACGAGGGCCATGCTGGTGTGGGAACCGCGCCGGATCGTGCCGTCCTATGCCGTTCCCGCCAGCGACATTCAGGCCGAGTTACTACCTGAAGACCCAGCGGCCAGTCCGGTTTCCGCCGAGGTCGGGGTTCAGCTGGCTGCACTGTCAGGTGCCCCGGTGCTCAGCCCATCCGTGCCGTTCGCCGCCCACACGGCACAAGGCCAAGCCGCCGGGCTGCGGGTGGGAAATGTGCACCTGGGCGGTGCCGCCTTCCGCCTCGCCGACCCGGACCTGGCTGGGTACGTCGTCCTCGATTTCGGCGCCTTCGACGACTGGTATGAGGAAGACGAACTCAACGTGGCTCACCCACGCGACCCGTTCAAACGGATCGATGTTCTGCCGAGTTCACGACACGTGCGCCTGGAACTGGACGGTGAAGTGATCGCCGAATCCTCAGCCCCAGTGCTCCTGTTCGAGACCCTGCTGCCAACCCGCTACTACCTGCTGCCCGGCGAGGTGCAGGTAGTGCTGGCACCCAGCGACACTCGGACATTCTGCGCCTACAAGGGCGAGGCGTCGTACTGGTCGGCGACGATCGGCGGCCGGACGATCCCGGACTTTGCCTGGACTTATCGGGAGCCGCTGCATGACGCGGCCCGGGTGCGCGGCCTCGTCGCGTTCTTCAACGAGCACGTGGACGTCATCGTCGATGGCCGGCGCCAGCAGCGCCCGATCACGCCGTGGTCGCCCAGGGAGGAAGGTCAGCCGATGCGTTAGCGACCGCCTTGTCGGCGTGAGCGCATGCCCCGGCTCAGACGATGACCGCCGGCGGGCCCGGGCCGCTCTGCGAGAGAGACGGCGCGACACGCCCGCGGCGCGACGCCACATCCACGAGCACTCTCGCCACATGTGTCTTGACCGTCGCCTCACCGACGACCGACTGGCTCGCGATTTCCGCGTTGGAGAGCCCGCGAGCCAGGAGGACCCAAGCGATGAGTGGGCCAGGGACCTGTCTCTGGAGCCCGATACTCAAGTACCACCCGGCGGCGGCGGGTGGCGGCATCGCCCCGGGTGACGCCTGAGGTGGTCAACTACCGGCGTGACCATCCGCATTGCCCTCGCCGACGACAACCTGCTGGTCCGCGAAGGCCTACGCCGACTCCTGGAGTTGGAGGAGGACTTCGAGGTCGTCGCGGTCTGTGAGGATCTCGACACCCTGCTCAGCGCGAGGGAACTCGGGCCCAGAAAAGTGGTGGAGGCGCCGGGTATCGAACCCTCACTGGGCCATGCCGCGAGGTGCCGGTTCGGGCCGTCCTGAATACGAATTGAGACTCGAAGGGGTCGATCGTGCCGTCGCGGGCCGTCTCATGCCAGCCCAGTGGGGGTCAACGTGGGGGTCAAATTGCGCACGCGGACGTGGGCGACAGCCATCTCGCACCTGGCGGCGCCTCGGTCGCCTCACTCTCACCTTTCGTGTGACGCCAACATCCTGGGAATCCTGGCCACAGCGATCCTGCCCGGAACCAGGGCTGGGTCCTGAGTGGCTGAGCGCTCGCGAGCTCGCACCTCCCGGGACTGGATCAGGGCTGGTCTCGGCGCCGTCAGCCGGCGGTGAAGGCCATCGCAACGATCGGCTGATTCAGGGTGAGGCCGCCCGTCGACCCCAGTCCGGGGGCATCACCGAACGGGAAGATGCCACCGTCGGCGGCCACCAGCCAGTAGCCCGCGCCCGAGGGAGATGCGGAGAGGCCGACGATGGACTTGTTGAGGCGGATGTTGCCGGTAGACCCGTAGCCGCCGGCATTTCCGAAGGGAAAGATGCCGCCGTCGCTGGCCACCAGCCAGTAGCCGATGCCGTAGGGGGCGGCCGCCATGCCGACGATGGCCTTGTTGAGGCGGATGTTCCCGGTGGAGCCGTAGCCGCCGGCATCCCCGAAGGGAAAGATGCCGCCGTCGCTGGCCACCAGCCAGTAGCCCCTGCCGGTCGGCGTCGCCGCCATCCCGACGATCGGCTGGTTGAGCCGGATGTTGCCGGTGGAGCCGAAGCCACCGGCGTCGCCGAAGGGGAAGGTGCCGCCGTCGCTGGCCACCAGCCAGTAGCCCCTGCCGGATGGCGTGGCCGCCATCCCGACGATCGGCTTGTTGAGGCGGATGTTGCCCGTGGAGCCGAATCCGCCCGCGTCGCCGAAGGGGAAGATGCCGCCGTCGCTGGCCACCAGCCAGTAGCCGAGACCCGTCGGCGTGGTCGCCATGCCGACGATCGGCTGGTTGAGGCGGGTGCCGCCTGTGGAGCCGTAACCGCCCGCGCTACCGAAGGGGAAGATGCCGCCGTCGGCGGCAACCAGCCAGTAGCCCGGAGGAGAGGCGGTGATCGTCACCACCTCTCCTGCGAATGTGCCGGGCGGAGGGAGTGCGCTGCCGCTGGAGCCCACCGCCTGACAGGTGGTCGCGCTGGGACACGCCACGCCGGCGAGATTGTTGGTCGTCGCCCGAACCCTTGTGCCCGGGGTGCCGTTGACGATGGGGGCCACCCATGCGTCGGTGTACCCGTGGGCGCTCACGGTCGTGCCGACGGCTTCACAGGTCGTGGGCGTGCGGCACGCGATGCCAAATCGGACCGGGATTCCCCCAAGAAAGGCTGGCAGGAAAGACCGGGCGCCTCCGGGACTGCCGTCGGTGATGGCCACAGCCACGGCGCCAGAGCTGTCTGCGGAGCGACCCACCGCCTCACAGGTGCGGGCTGAGGCACAGGACACGCCATACAGCGCCGAGCCTCCTGAGACTGCCTGAGGGCTGCCCGCCGTGCCGTTGGTTATGAGCAAGAACACTCCGCCCGAGCCCGTAGGAGCGCCAACGGCTTCACAGGTGGTGGGGGTGGGGCAGGCCACGCCGGACAGCTCTGTGGTCCCTGAGACGATCTGGGGGTTGCCGGGGACGCCGTGGGTGATGATCACGATTATGCCGACGCTGCCGGAGCCCGAGGGGGTGCGGCCCACCGCCTCGCAGACGGTCGTGGTGGGGCAGGCAACCCCGTCGAGTGTGGTCCCCGCGACGGTCCCTGGGACCAGCTGGGCACTGCCCGGCACGCCGCTGACGATGGAGGCCACGACGGCTCCAGACGCCCCGCTGCCGACGGCCTCGCACGTCGTCGCGAGGGAGCACGCAATGCCCGACAGGCGAGTGGCACCGGGGACGCCCTGGAAGGTGCCCGGGATCCCGTTGGTGATCGCGACCACACCACCGGACCCGCCGGCCTCACATGTGGTGGCGCTGGGACAGGCCACGCCCTCGAGCGACGAGGTGCCCGGGACACTCTGGGAGGGCGAGATGGTCTCGGCCCGAACGGGCGCCGGAGCGGCGACCCATGCCTGGAGGGCGCCCGCCAGGATGGCGGACAGCCCGAAGACGAACCTCGCGCGGCGAGCAACGGGCGCAGGAGCCCGGTCCATGGGGGAAGTATCAGGTCTGGACGACGACTGCGATGCCCTGTCCCACCACGACGCACATGGCAGCCAGCCGTACCCCGCCGCCCCGGCGGCGCAGCTCCCACAGCTGCGTCGTGAGGATACGCGCGCCGCTGCAGCCGAGGGGATGGCCGATGGCGATAGCGCCGCCGTTTGACGCCGCCGCACGCGGACGCAGCCGTCGGACCCGCCGCGGTCGTCGCCCCAACAGACCCCAGTACAGCTCGTCGGCAGGCTGGTGGCGCGCGACGGTGTTGACTCCGTGTACGAGCGGCACGCGGGGCACGCCACACTGGAGTGCACTCTCGCGCTGCGCCACCCCGACCGACTCCGCCGGGTGAGCATCACGAGCGCAAATCCGATCGAGCCGTCCGCGGGTCGCCTACGCGCGCCGGCCCCGGCACGCTGGGTGGCGGAGGTCGGGTGGCGCCGAAGCTGCCGGTGGTGCTGGTCCTGAAAAGTGGTGGAGGCGCCGGGTATCGAACCCGGGTCCGAAGCCGCGTCCCGTGGGACCTCTACGAGCGTAGTTCCGGTTTTCGTCTCACCAGGCCGGCGCTCCGGAACGGGCTACGGCCTGGCCAGCCTCGGTGTGTGTCCCGCCCGGCGCCGAGGCGCCACCGGGCGGCGAGACCGCTGGTATTAACGTCGGGTCCCGTCCCCGCGGCCGGGGGACGGATCGACGTCAGGCCGGAGCCTGATCAGAGTCCGCTCTTACGCAGCGATTGCGTAGGCGGGAGTGCTGTTATTCGCACCTATATTTTTCCCGGTTTTACGAGCCCGGGGCTCGGCTCGCCATCCCACGAACCACGACCCCGTCGAAACCATACGCCCCCACGTCACCGTGGACCGATGGCCCCGCGCGAGGCGAGGACCGTGCTCTGTGCCAGGCCAATGGTACCCGCCACGGGATCGCGCCGTTGATCCGCGATCGATCGCGAGGTTCCGCCGGGCCGCCGCTCGGATACGCTGACCGGATATGGCACCTGCCGTCGAGGCTCCGATCTCCGGAGCCGACCCCATGGTGGCCGAGACACTGACCAAGGTGGTCGTCATCGGCACCCCCGATCGTGGCGCCCAGCGTGAGCGGGTGGAGATCGAGCTCGACGAGCTCGAGGAGTTGGCGCGCGCCCTCGGCGCCACAGTGGTGGACCGCCGCATGGTGATGCTGCGCGAGCCCCACCCCGCCACCTTCTTTCGCACCGGCATGGTGGCCGAGATCAAGGACCAGCTGACCGAGCTGGGCCGGCCCGCCGTGGTCTGCAATCACGCCCTGACGCCGCGGCAGCAGCGCAACCTGCAGAGTGAGTGGGGGGTGCCGGTCCTCGATCGCACCGAGGTCATCCTGGGCATCTTCGGACGCCGGGCGCGCACCGCCGAGGGCCGTGTCCAGGTCGAGATGGCCCAGCTCGAGCACCTCCTCCCCCGCCTCGCCGGCGGCTGGGCGCATCTCGAGCGCCAGCGCGGTGGCACCGGCACCCGCAGCGGCATGGGGGAGAAGCAGATCGAGGTCGACCGCCGCCTCATCAACGCCAAGCTCAAGCGGCTGCGCCTGCGGTTGCGCGAGCTGGAGCGGCGCCGGGCCACCCAGCGCAGCGCTCGCCAGGACGTGCCGCTGGCCTCCTGCGCGCTGGTGGGCTACACCAACGCAGGCAAGTCGACGCTGCTCAACCGGCTGACCAACAGCGAGGTGCTGGCCGACGACCGGCTCTTCGCCACCCTTGACCCCACCAGCCGCCTGCTCAGCCTGCCCAGCGCGCGCCGCGTGATCCTGACCGACACCGTCGGCTTCATCCAGAGCCTGCCGACGGAGCTGGTCGAGGCCTTCGCCGCCACCCTGGAGGAGGTCAGGGCGGCGCGGATGCTGGCCGTCGTGGTCGACCCCTCGCACCCCGATGCCGACGCCCAGCTGACCACCGTGCTGGAGACGCTCCACCAGATGGAGTGCGATCAGCCCGCGCTCCTGGTCATCACCAAGTCGGACCGGCTGGCGCCGGCCGAGGCGGCCGAGGTGGCGGCGCGGCTGGGGGCGATCGCCGAGTGCGAGCCCATCCTCATCTCCAGCGTCACCGGCGACGGGCTCCGCGAGCTGCGCTCGGCCATCGACGAGCTCGCCGCGCGTGTGGTCCCGGAGACCAGGGCCAACCGGCCGGTGGTCACCGAGGCCTTCGAGCGCGCCGCCCTCCAGCAGGAGGAGGAGGAGGAGTCGGCGGCGGAGCGCAACGCCAGCTGAGCGCCGGCGTGCCGAGCTTGACGCCGGGGCCCGGCAGGGCGGAGAGTGCGCCGCGCAGACCCGCGGGGAAGGGAGGTTGACGCGATGACCGAGCATTGGCCGCCCACCGGACCTGGGCAGCCGGTCTACCCCCCGGTGGCGGGGCCTCCGTACGCCGCCTATCCGCCACCTGCACCCCCTGGCGTCGGTCCGGTGCCCCCAGTTCCTGCGTTGGCCGCACGGCCGCCGGGACCGCCCGACCTGCCACGCCCCGGCCAGCACGGGCTCAACGTGATCCTCTACCTGGCAGTCACCTCGGTGATCGTGGGCATCGAGGCGCTGCTGACCAGCACCAGCCAGACCACCGCCGGCGTCATCGCCCTCCTCGTCGGGTTGGCCGCCGTGGCCGCCGGCGTCGGTGTTCGGGGACTGGCTCGGCCCATCGAGCTGCGCAGTGCCGTGGCGCTGGGGGGCGTGGCCCTGACCACCCTCGGCGTCGCCCTGCTGGCCAACGGCCTCGACGTCCGGCCGCGAAGCATTCTGGCGCTGCTCACCGGCACCGTCCTCGCCGCCGCCGTCGCCCGCCTCGCCCCCAGTGCGGTGGCGGCAGGGGTGGCCCTGCTCGCCGGGCTGGCCGCCGCCGGCGACCTCGCCTCTCTCGCCGGCAGCAACCCCTTCCAGGCTGCCGCCGTGGCGGCGGCGCTGGCGCTCCTGGTGATCGCCGCGTCGCCCTATGCTGCCGCCGCCGTCGGCCACCCGACCGCCGAGCGGTGGATCGCCGGCACGGCAGCCATCGCCGTCGCCATCGCCTTCTACATCGACATCCTGGCCGGGCCGGTGATCGTCACCGTGGCCGCGGCCGTCGCGGCCGCGGGCATGACCATGCGCGCCCAGCGGCTGCGCAACCTGGCTCTCGCCGTCGGGGGGCTGGTGGGGCTTGCTGCCGGGGAGTCCAGGGCGGCCGCCGGAGCCGGGTCCTCGACCACCTCGGTCGGGGTGTTCCTCCTGGTGGCCGGACTGCTGGCGCTGGCCGTGGTGGCGGTCGGCACCGTGGTGGCCCGGACGTCGCGTGCGAGCGGCAGGCCCATCGTGGTGGCGTCCGCGGTGGACGCCGGCCTCCTGGTACTGGGCGCGGTGCTCTTCCTCATCTCCACCTCCCAGCTCGACAGGTTCTACAACTCGCCCTTCGTCAACCCTTTCACCCCGGTGATCGCGCCCTCGCCGGAGCCTGAATTCACGCCCTATCCGCTCCCGGGGTGACCAGGCCCGACTCGTACGCGTAGACCACCGCCTGCACGCGATCGCGCAGCTCCAGCTTCTCGAGGACGCGGGCGACGTGAGTCTTCACCGTCGGCCCCGCCACCTCGAGCCGGGCGCCGATCTCGGCGTTGGTCAGCCCCTCGGCGACGAGCAGCAGGACGTCGCGTTCGCGCGGTGTCAGCCGCGCCAGCTCCGGTGCCGGCCGCCGCGGGCGGCTGCGGCTGAACCCCTCGATGAGGCGGCGCGTGACGCTGGGGGCGAGCAGCGCCTCTCCCGCGGCCACGACCCGGATCGCGCCCAGCAGCTGGTCCGCCGGCGCGTCCTTGAGAAGGAAGCCGCTGGCCCCGCTGTCGAGCGCGTCGTAGACGTACTCGTCGAGGTCGAACGTGGTGAGCACGAGCACTCGCGGCGGGGGCGCCACCTCGGCGAGGATGCGCCGGGTCGCGGCGATCCCGTCAAGGCGAGGCATGCGGATGTCCATGACCACAACGTCGGGCAGGGTGCGGCGGGCGGCATCCACGGCGGCGATGCCGTCGTCCGCCTCGGCCACCACGCTGAAATCGGGCTCATTGCGGATGAGCATGGTCAGCGCCTGCCGGAACAGAGCCTGGTCGTCGCAGACGACGATCCGGATCGACACCCCTACTCGATCGGGAGGAGCGCGCGAACCCGGAAGCCGTCGCGGTCGGGGCCGGCCTTCACGGTGCCACCGAACAGCGCGACCCGCTCGCGGATGCCGACCAGCCCGTGGCCTCCCGAGGCGCGGGCGGCGGCCCGGTGGGACCCCGAGCCGCCACCGTTGACAACGTCGAGTTCCAGGTCGCGTGGGCCGTAGCGGACCGTCACCTGCGCGGCGGCACCCGCGGCGTGCTTCATGACGTTGGTCAGCGCCTCCTGCACGATCCGGTATGCGGAGAGGTCGAGCCCGGGGGCCAGGGGTCGCCGGTCGCCGTGGACGTGGAGGTCGACGTCCAGCCCCGCCGCCCGCACGGTACCCACCAGATCGTCCAGCTCGCCGAGCGTGGGCTGGGGCGCGAGGACCGGCCCGCCGGCGCCGTGGAGGCGCATGACGTCGAGCAGCCGCCGCATCTCCGCCAGCGCCTCCCTCCCCTGTGCCTCGATGAGGGCCAGGGCGTCGATGGCCACCTGTGGCTCGGCCGGCGCCAGCCGCCCGGCCGCCGCAGCCTGCATGGTGATGACACTGACGCGGTGGGCGACGACGTCGTGGAGCTCGCGCGCGATCCGCGTGCGCTCCTCGAGGACCGCCCTGGCGGCCAGCTCGCGGGCGGACTCGTCGGCGCGTCCCAGCTCGGTTCGGAGCCCGGCGATCCGCAGCAGGCGCGACCGCTGGAGGACGCCGCCGGTGAAGCAGATCAGCGGCGGCAGGTAGGTGAAGATGACGTCTCCCGAGTCCGGGCGGTGGCCGTTCTCCCAGATGTGCGGCGTGACCACTGCCAGGAGGACGAGAACCGCGCCCACGGCAGCCGGCGCTGTCACGGCGACCGCCAGGGTGTAGGCCGTGACCAGGAGTGCGAAGAACGACCCCGCCGGCGCCGCCTGGTGGAACACCACCTGGAGCAGCAGGCCGACCCCGACGGCGCCGGCCACGACGATCGGAGCGCGCCGGCGCAGCGCCAGCGGCAGCGTGGTGACCAGGCACAGGGCGACCGCGAGGCCGCCCTGTGCGAAATGGAACGACGCGCCCCCAAACAGTTCGAGTGTCCCCATCGCCCCGAGTGCCAGCGCCATGGCGATGTCGAGCCAGTCCTGACGGTGAGCCGGTCGGAGCACTCTCATGTCGAACCGCAGGGTACGCGTCGCCCGTCAGGGCCTCGACGTGGCCGGTCGTGACAGCCGCAACGCGTTGACCACGACCCAGGTGAACAAGGTGGCGATGAGCGCCAGTTGCACCAGCGCGCCGACCCCGTACAGCGGGTCCCTGGGATCGCTCGACACCGTGGCGAACAGGACCACCAGCAGGGGTGCCGCGACGGTCGCGATCACGCTGTGGGCGAGGGCACCCCGGAGACCCGCCCGCCGCAGCGCCACGCCGTTGAAGCAGAGGCTGACGGTCAGGGCCAGGACGGTGAGCGGGAAGAGCGCCTCGTGGATGCTCCCGTGGGTGGTCGCCACCGTGCCGCGCGCGTCGGTCTGGAAGATCCCGCTGAGCAGGACGCCCGCACCGGCGACGCCGAGCAGCACCGTGCCGACGCGCGAGGCCGGAGTGAGCCGGCGCCACAGCCCGACCGCGAAGGCGACGATCGACGCCCCGGCGGCGACGAAGATCGCCGAGGCCAGCCAGCCGACGGAGCTCAGCTCCAGCTCGCTGCCCGCTGAGGAGCCGCTGTGACGCCCCGAGGCGATGGCGATGAGCATCATCCCGAGAAAGATGGACGGGCCGACGACGCCGGCTCGGATCAGGAGGTCCGCGGAGGAGCGGCCCGCGATGTGCTCCCGCTGCGTGGCGATCTGCATGACGTGTGTTCCCTCAAGTGCTGGTGACCCGGTCCGGTGGTCGGACGGGGCGCACGGTAGGGCGGCGGCGGCGGCGGCGAATCAACCCGGCGGCGGAGCCCGGTCATCCTCGAGGATGACGGCATCCCGTGCGTGGCCTCGCTGAGGCCTCGCTGGATCCTCAGCGCATCGCCGCGCGCGTCACCCGGGCGGCGTCGCGCTTGGCGTCGGCCTCAGCCATCGACTGCCGCTTGTCCCAGAGCTTCTTGCCGCGCGCCAGGCCGATCTCGAGCTTGATCCTGTTGCCCTTGGTATAGAGCCGCAGCGGCACCAGGGTCAGGCCGCCCTGGGCGGCCCGGCTGCCCAGCTGCTGGATCTCGCGACGGTGGAGCAGCAGGCGGCGCCGGCGCTCCGGCTCGTGGTTGTGCACGTTGCCCTGGGCGTAGGGACTGATGTGGACCTGGAGCAGCCAGGCCTCGCCGTTCTCGATGCGCACGTAGCCCTCGCGCAGGTGCGTGCGGCCGCCGCGCAGCGACTTCACCTCGGTGCCGTGCAGCTCGATGCCGGCCTCGACGGTGTCCAGGATCTCGTACTCGTGGGTGGCCTGCCGGTTGCGGGCCAGCGTCCCCGAGGCGGCGTCGCGCCGCTTGGCGGTGGCGGTGGGCATCCAATGACCTTAACAGGGAATCGCGACCGCACTCATCGCCGCCCGCGCAGGTAGGCGGCCGCGTCCATGGGCTTGCGGCCCGGCGGCTGGACGCGGTGGACGCGCAGGACGCCGTCGGCTGTGGCCACGTCCACCGAGCCGCGCACCGCCGCCACCACCTCGCCGGGCGGGGTCGAGCCGGCGGCCGCGTCGACGGGCTCGGCCTCGATCAGCCGAACCTCGAGGCCGGCCAGCGTCGCCGTCACCCCGGGCCAGGGCTGCAGGGCGCGAATCCGCCGGTCGACCTCGGCCGCCCCGGCGACGCGCCAGTCGACGGCGCCGTCGGCGCGGGTCAGCCGCGGCGCGTGGGTGGCGGCCTCGCCGTCCTGCGGCCCCGGCTCCCACGCCGGCTCCGCCTCGAGGCGCCCGAGGACCTCGACGAGCAGATCCGCGCCCATCACCGCCAGCCGGGCGGCCAACTCGGGGGCGGTCTCCCGCGGAGCCATCGGCGTGCCGCGCATGGCCCAGACCGGGCCGGTGTCGATGCCCGCCTCCATACGCATGATGGCCACGCCCGCTTCGGCGTCGCCGGCAAGGATGGCGGCCGCCACCGGCGCCGCGCCCCGGTGGCGGGGCAGCAGCGACCCGTGGACGTTGATGCCGCCCAGTCGGGGCCCGGCGAGGAGCGAGACCGGCAGGATCTGGCCGTAGGCGGCCACCACGAGGGCGTCGAGGCCCAGCTCCAGGATGGCGGCCACCTCGTGCCTGGCCCGAAGGCGCTCCGGCCGGCGCACCGGCAGACCGAGCTCGGTGGCGACGTCGGCGACGGGTCGCGGAGCGGGGCGGCCGCGGTCGCCGGGCCGGTCCGGCTGGGTGACCACGGCGGCGACGGCATGGCCCGCGGCGACCAGCGCGCGGAGCGAGGGGACCGAGAATTCGGCCGTGCCGCAGAAGGCGACGCGCATGGGAGTGGTTGCCCCCGGCGTCAGGCGCCGACCAGGACCTCGGCGCCGGCCGCGATCTCGGCGTCCGCCTCCTCGGCGGCCTCCTCCTCGCTGCCGACGGTCACCTCGCGCAGGGTGTCGAGGCTGTCGACCCGATCCAGGAAGAGGATGCCGTCGAGGTGGTCGATCTCGTGCTGGATGCAGCGCGCCAGCAGCTCCTCGGCCTTGATCCGGACGTTCTTGCCGTTGCGGTTCAGCCCCTTGGCCACCACCTTGTCGGCGCGGGTGACGACGCCGATCAGCCCCGGGACGCTCAGGCAGCCCTCGTAGCCGGTCTGCTCGCCCTCCATGCGGACGATCTCCGGATTGGCCAGCGTGTAGAGGTGGTTGTCCACCTTCATGACGATCACCCGGTGATGGACGCCCACCTGGGTGGCCGCGAGGCCCACGCCGCCGGCCCACTGCATGGTCTCGACCATGTCGTCCATCAGCCGCCGGATGGTGTCATCGACGCGCGCCACCTTCTTCGCCTTGACGTGGAGGCGGGGGTTGCCGCGCGTGAGGATCTCGAGCTGGGCCACGGGATCATGCTACCAGCGAAGGGGGCGGCCCAAGCAGGGGCCCGGAGCGGCCTCTAGATGCCGGGGTCGACGTCGATCGCCCAGCCGCGGGCGCGCGGCAGGTGGGGGAAGCTGCGCTCGATGCGGTCCCCGCGGACGGTCAGCTGCCAGCGGTGCTCGCCGCGGAGGCGGTGCAGGAATGCCGGGCTCGGGCCCAGGACCTCGATCCGCGCCTCGTCGCGCAGGGCCACCCGGAGCTCCGCGACCGCCTCGACGGTGCGCGCCTCGGCCACGGCGTCGTCGGGGTGGCTGCAGGTGCACGTCACCAGCCGGGAGTAGGGCGGAAAGCCGAGGGCACGCCGGATCATCACCTCCTCGCGGGCGAACGACAGGTAGTCGTGGGTGACCGCATGGCGAACGGCGTAGTGCTCGGGGCTGAAGGTCTGGAGCACCACCCGCGCGGGCTCGTCGCCGCGGCCGGCGCGACCCGCCACCTGGGTGATGAGGCTGAAGGTCACCTCGCCGCTGCGGTAGTCGGGGAAGCGCAGCGCGGTGTCGGCATTGACCACCCCCACGAGGCGGACGCCGGCCAGGTCCCACCCCTTGGTGACCATCTGGGTGCCGATCAGGCAGTCGGCCTCCCGCTTGCGGAAGCGCTCGTAGATGTCGAAGTAGGCGTCGCGGGCCTGCACGGTGTCCCGGTCCATGCGCAGCAGGCGCAGCTGCGGGAAGCGGTCGCGTACCTCGGCCTCGAGGCGCTCGGTCCCCATGCCCAGGCCGCGGATGGCGGGAGAGCGGCACGCCGGGCAGGCTGTGGGCACGGCCGCGCGCACGCCGCAGTAGTGGCAGTCGAGGCTGCGGCGCCCGTGATGGTAGACGAGGCTGACGCTGCAGTTGGGGCACATCACCGGCTCGCCGCAGTCGCGGCAGAGCACCACGGTGGCGCTGCCGCGACGGTTGAGGAAGAGGATCGACTGCCCCCCGGCGGCGTGGCACTCCTCGAGCGCGCGCTCCAGACGCTGAGACAGCGGTGAGCGATTCCCCGCCCGGTACTCGTCGCGAAGGTCCACCACCTCGACCGGCGGCAGCGGGCGGCTGTTGATGCGCGCCGGCAGGGAGACCAGGGAGAGGTCGCCGCGGTGCGCCCGGTAGAAGGTGGCCACCCGCGGGGTGGCGCTGCCCAGGACGACGGGGATCTCCAGCAGCCGGCCCAGCTCCAGCGCCACCTCGACAGCGCAGTAGCGCGGGACGCGGTCCTGCTTGTAGGCGGAGGCGTCCTCCTCGTCGACGGCGATCACCCCCAGGCGCGGCAGGGGGGCGAAGACGGCACTGCGGCTGCCCACCACGACGTCCGCCCCGCCGCCGCGGATGCGGTGCCAGGTGGCGGCGCGCTCGGCGTCGGTGAGCGCGCTGTGGAGCAGCTCGACCCGGCCGGGGAAGCGGGCGGCGAAGCGCCGGATGGTCTGCGGGGTGAGGCTGATCTCGGGCACCAGCACCACCGCCTGGCGCCCCTGGGCGATGGCGGCGGCGATGGCGGTGAGGTACACCTCGGTCTTGCCACTGCCGGTGACGCCGTGGAGGAGCAGCCGCAGATGGCGTCCCTCGGCGATGGCGGCGAGGAGCGGAGCGACCGCGTCGGACTGCGAACCGGTCGGCGCCGGCGGGATCTCGGGGTCCGCCCCCTCGAGCTGGTGCGCCGCCACCACGTCGGCGGAGAGGCTCCTCGGCCCTCGGCGGCGGCGGTCGGGTGGCCGCGGACGCGCACTGCGGATCCCGGCCGGGACCATGGCCTTGAGCACCTCACCCAGGGGGGCGACGTAGCGGCTGGCGATCCAGCGCGCCAGCGCCACCTGGTGGACGCTGAGCAGCGGTGGCTCGTCGAGGACAGCGCTCAGCGGCCTGGGCTCGACCCCGGCGTCGGGCGCGACGCCAAGCTCGACGACCACGCCCATCACCGTTCGCGCGCCGAAGGGCACGTCCACCCGGGCGCCGACCACCGCTGCGCCGGCCAGCTCGGCGGGCACGGCGTAGGTGAACACGTCGCGGGGGAGCACGCTGCGCAGCTGCGGCACCACCAGCACGCACTCCCGGGGCGGCGCGGCCGCGGGGCCGGACGGGGGCGCGAGGGCCTGCATGGGGGGATTGTCATCGAACATGCTTTCGGCAGGACACCCGAGACGGGTGCGGGCGGCTCATCATCCGCGGCATGTACGGACACGTGATCACCACCGAGCGGCTGCGGCTCCGGCCGCTGACCGGCGCCGACGTCGAGCCCCTGGCGCGGATCAATGCGGACCCCGACGTGGCCCGCTACCTCGGCGACGGCGTCCCCATCGACGCCGACCTGACCTGGCGGTCGACCTGCCTGTTCATCGGGCACGGCATTGTCCGCGGATATTCGATCCTGGCCATCGAGGACCGCTCCACGGGCGAGTTCCTGGGCCGGAGCGGGCCCTGGTTCCCGGCCGGCTGGCCGCACCTCGAGGTCGGCTGGGTGGTCGATCCGCGCTTCCAGGGACGCGGCATCGCCACCGAGGCGGCGCGCGCCTCGCTGCTCTACTGCTTCGAGGAGATCGGCGCCGAGTGGGTCTGCAGCCTGATCCGGCCGGCCAACGAGCCCTCGCGCGCCGTGGCCCGCAAGCTCGGCGGGACCGTTGACCGGGTCGAGGGGGAATTCATGAAGGGGCCGGCCGAGGTCTGGGCCCACCGTCGCGCCACGCTCACCGCCGGGGCCGGCGACGAGGCGGAGTGGGAGGGACGCGGCCGGAGCCGCTGAGCGCCAGGCAGAATCCCACCGGAACGACCCCCGGGCCTCACAGCACGTTCACACCCCGCGGCCACGCAAGTCCTCCGGGTTGACCGTCCGGCGGGCGCCGGAATCCGCATCGGACCCCCGGCCGCGCGGATTGGCTGGGAAGGTCGGGATGAAGGTCGGCTGCCGGCGGGCCTTCATCACGTGCTCGAACCCGGACGCCAGCCTGATGAGCGTGGGCTCGCTGAACGCCGTGCCGGAGAAGGAGATTCCCACCGGCAGCAGGTCGTAGCTCATTCCCGAGGGCACATTGATGATCGGGTAGCCGACGATGGCCGGCGGCGATGTCGAGCCGTTGGACGTGAAGTGATCGCCGTTGACCAGGTCCGTCGTCCAGGCCGGGCTGTCCGTGGGCGCCACGATGGCGTCAAGGTGGTTCGTCTGCAGGAGCAGGTCGATTCCCTCGGTGGCGCCGAAGAGCTTGTCGTTGGCCAGCGACTGCCTGTAGGCGGCGATGGTCGCCGGGTCGTGGAGGTCGGTGTCGCGAGCCGAGATCATGAGTTCCTGTCCGAAGTACCGGAGCTCCTGGGTCGCATGGGCCGAGTTGAACGCGACCACGTCGCCGATGGTATGGATCGCCGTCCCGGTCCGGGTGGCCAGGTACGCGTCGAGATCCTGGTGGAAGTCGAAGAAGAGCACCGCGATCTCGTCGGCGAACGAGAGGATGTCGGCGAAGTGCGGGAAGGTGACGTCCACCAGGGTCGCACCGGCACTCGCCATCGCGTCCAGCGCCGTCTGGAAGAGTGCCGCCATCTTCAGGTTGGGCCCGTCGTACTGGCGCGCGACGCCGATTCGGGCTCCCCGGAGGCCGTTCGGGTCAAGGAACCTCGTGTAGTCGGCTGGGACGGACGGGCGGCTGCGACCGGTGCCCTGCCAGCCCAGCGGGACACCGGCGGTCGCCGCGTCGCGCGGGTCGGCCGTGCGGGCGACGATGGCCCCGAGCACGGTCGCGGCGTCGGCGACCGTCCGGCCGTACGGTCCCACGGTGTCCTGGGTGTGGGAGATCGGGATCACGCCGGCCCGGCTGACCAGGCCGACGGTCGGCTTGATGCCGACGATCCCGCAGTTGTTCGCCGGTCCGACGATGCTCCCGTCCGTCTCGGTGCCGATGGCGACAGCGCTGAAGTTGGCTGCCACGGCGGCAGCGGAGCCCGAGCTGGAGCCGGAGCAGTTGGTGTCGAGGATGTAGGGGTTGTTGACCAGCCCGCCGCGCCCCGACCAACCGCTGGTGGAGGCGTTGCCACGGAAGTTGGCCCACTCGCTCAGTCCCGCCTTGCCCAGGATCACCGCGCCGGCCTGCCGCAGCCTGGCGGCCACGGTCGAGTCCCGGATGGGCGCCGGGATGCCGACCAGGGCGAGTGAGCCCGACGCGGTCTGCATCCTGTCGTGGGTGTCGACGTTGTCCTTGAGGAGGATGGGGATGCCGTGGAGCGGCCCTCGCGGTCCCCTGGTCGCGCGTTCGCGATCGAGTGCGCGGGCGATGTCCACGGCGTCCGGGTTCACCTCGATCACTGAGTTGACGCGCGGCCCGGCCTGATCGAGGAGCCGGATCCGGCGCAGGTAGAACTGCACCAGGCCCTCCGCCGAGAGCTCGCCACGGCCCATCAGTCCCTGGAGCTCGAGGATGGTCTTCTCATTGAGATCGCTGGGCCCGGCGGACGCTGCCTCGGCGATCTCGGCCCCGCCCAGAGCGGCAACGGTCGCGCCCGCGCCCGCGAGGACGCCGAGCTTGAGCAAGTCGCGCCGATTCAAGGCGCCGGCGGCCTCGCGCGTCTCGTCAGTCATCGAACCCACCTCCATGGAACTTGAGCCAACTCGCGGACGGCGACCTGGTCACCGCCACCAGGATCGATCCACACGACACATCTCAACCGATTGCCGGCGTCACGCCCGTTGTCCGGCGCGCCACCGTCCTGGAGTATGGAGCGGCCGGCGGTGCGCCTGGAGGATTGCCCCGGGGGAAGAAAAGACTGATCTGCGAGCGGCGAACTCTGCCCCCGGCGGCGATTGGATCGGCGGCTGCTTGACCGGATGCTGGACACGTCGCAACCGGACATCACCCCGGTCGACAAGCAAAGGACACGGACATGAACCAGCCCAGCGTTCGCAGGCGGCTCGCAGGACTTGTCGTCACATTCGGGGCGGTCGCCGCCATCGGGGCCACCGCCCATGCCACCCCGGTGCTGGCCGCGGCCGCGCCGATGAGCGTGATCTGTGATTCGTACGGCACCTGCTACGACGACGGCTACTCCGACATCTCCACCGGTGAGGACTGGAGCTCGTGGGGCGGTTATGGATCCAGCAGCCTCTGGGATCCCGGCGTCTCGGGCACCGGGTGGGACCCGACGTACAGCACCTACGACTACGGCACTCCCGCGGGCGGCTCCGGCGATTCGAGCGTCATCAGCAACTACTCCGACCCGGGCCTCTGATCGACGACGACAATTCGCTCCACCTCGCGGAGGAGAGGGCCTCGGCACGACACGTGCCGAGGCTCTTTCATGCCGACCGCCTGAGCCGTCTCGACCATCAGGCGGGCACGGAGGGGGTCACCCGGCGCATGACCTCGAGGATGCGGCGCGCCACCTCCGCCTTGGCGGCGCGGGGCACCTCGACGTGCAGCCGGTCGCGCCCCAGCACGGTGACGGCGTTGTCGTCGCTGCCCATGCCGATGCCGGGTGCGCCGACGTCGTTGGCCACGATCAGGTCGAGCCCCTTCTCGTCCAGTTTTCGCCGGGCGTTGACGAGCAGGTCGTCCGTCTCGGCGGCGAACCCCACCATGACCACGCCGCGCCGCGCCTCATCGTCGCGCAGTGACCTGAGCACGTCCACTGTGGGCACCAGGTCGAGGTTCAGCGGCGCGTCGCGCTTCTTCAGCTTGCCGGTGGCGGTGGCCACCGGGCGATAGTCGGCGACCGCTGCAGCCATGACCAGAGCCGCGGCCCCGGGCAGCGCACGGCGGACGGCGTCGAGCATCTCGGCGGCGGTGGCAACCTCGACCACGTCGAGGCCGGCCGGCAGTGGCCGCATGAGGGGCGCGGTGCTGACCATGGTGACCCGCGCGCCGAGACGCAGCGCCTCGAGGGCCATGGCGGTTCCCATCTTGCCGCTGCTCCGGTTGCCGATGTACCGCACGGCGTCGACAGGCTCGCGCGTGCCGCCGGCGGTGACCACGACGTGGCGACCGTCCAGCCAGCGGTCCTCGGCGTTTGCCGGCCGGCCCGCATCGCCCACACCGAGCAGGCGGGCGATCGCGGCCACCACCTCTGCCGGCTCGGCCATCCTGCCCAGCCCCTCGTGGCCGCTGGCCAGGCGTCCTGCCTCCGGCCCGACCAGGGTGGCGCCGCGCTCCCGCAGGGTGTGGAGGTGCTGCCGCGTCGCCGGGTGCTCCCACATCGCCGTCTCCATGGCGGGCGCCAGCAGCAGCGGCGCGCGGCAGGCCAGCGCGGTGGTGGTGACGGCGTCGTCGGCGAGGCCGAGGGCGAGGCGCGCGAGCAGGTCGGCGGAGGCCGGCGCCGCCACCTGGAGCTCCGCCCAGGCGCCGAGAGTCAGATGCGCCATGCCGTGGGTGTCGCCCTCGCCGGCTCCGGCGTCCCACGTCGACGTCGCCACCGGATGGTCGCTCAGGCTCTGGAAGGTCATGGGGCTGACGAAGCGCGCCCCGTTGACGGTCATGGCCACTCGCACCTCCGCCCCGCGCCGGCGCAGCAGGGTGACCACCTCGCACGCCTTGTAGGCCGCCACGCTGCCGCTGACGTACAGCGCCACGCGCCGGCCCACGAGGTCGGTCTCCGTCTCCGCCATGGCTCCGCTCAGACCGCCGGTTCCGGCCGCGAGCCCCGCCCCGGCCGCGCCCCGCGGTCGCCGGCGATGATGGCCAGGATCTCGCGTGCCGCCCGCTCCACGTCGTCGTTGACGACCCGGTGATCGTAGCGCTCGGCCTCGGCCAGCTCGCGGACGGCGTCGGCCTGGCGGCGCGCCAGGGAGGCCGCGTCCTCGGTCTCGCGGGCGCGCAGACGGGCCTGGAGCTCCTCCACCGAGGGCGGCAGCAGGAAGACGAGGACGGCGTCGGGGACCCGTGCGCGGACCGCGGCCGCGCCCTGGACGTCAATCTTGAGGACGATCCGGTCGCCGCGCGCCACCGCCTCCTCGACGCGGTGCGCGGCCGTTCCGTAGAGGTGCCCGTGGACCGTGGCCGTCTCCAGGAAGGCGCCCGCAACCTCCATGTCCCTGAAGGTGTCGAGGTCGACGAACGAGTACGAGGTGCCGTCGACCTCGCCCGGGCGTGGTGGCCGGGTGGTGTAGCTGACGCTGTACCGGATCCCCGGCTCCAGGGCGAGGAGGCGCTCCAGGACGGTGTCCTTGCCCACCCCGCTGGGCCCGCTCAGCACGATCAGCCGGCCGCTCACGGGGCCGCCGGCCCCAGCGTCCCCTCCCGGGCGCGCTCCAGCAGTGCCACCAGGTCGGCGGGGAGCGGCGAGGTGACCTCCACCTCGTGTCCGTCGGCCGGGTGGCGGAAGTGGAGGCCGCTGGCGTGGAGCGCGGTCCGCGGGGCGTGGGCGTCGCCGCGACGGCCGTAGACGGCGTCGCCCACCACGGGCCGGCCGATGTGGGCCAGGTGGACGCGGATCTGGTGGGTGCGCCCGGTGCGCAGCCGGACCTCGAGGGCGGCGGTGTCGCGGTGACGCTCCACCACCTGCACGTCGGTCTGGGCGGCGCGCCCGCCGTCGACCACGGCCATGCGCTGGCGGCTGCGCGGGTCGCGGCCCACGGGAGCGTCGATCTCGGCGGTGCTCTCGGTCAGCGTGCCCCAGACCAGCGTCCAGTAGGTCCGGCCAAGCGAGCGGTCGGTCAGCTGGGCGGCCAGGGCGTGGTGGGCCGCCTCGGTCTTGGCCACCACCAGGAGCCCGCTGGTGTGCCGGTCGAGCCGGTGGACGATCCCCGGCCGCTCCGCACCGCCCAGCAGCGACCAGGTGGACCCGCGCTGGCGCAGGCCGTCGGCGAGCGTGCCCTCGGGGTGGCCGGGGGCGGGATGCACGACCATGCCCGCCGGCTTGTCGATCACCGCCAGCCACTCGTCCTCGAGCACCACGCGAAGGTCGACCCGCGTCCCCTCCAGAGCCGCCGGCTCCGGGGTCTCGCCGGGCTCCGGCAGCAGGTCGACGCTGAGCGTGTCCGCCTCGCCGATTCGCTGACCGGGACGGCCCGGGCGGCCGTTGACGAGCACCCTGCCGGCGGCGATGAGCGTCTGCGCGGCGCTGCGGCTGAGCCCATGGACGGCGGCGACATGGAGGTCGAGGCGGGGCGCGACGGTCACGGTCATGGCGCCCGGTCGGGCTGCCGGCGCTCGATCCCCACGAAGAGCACGATGCTCAGGATGCCGACCACGATGCAGCTGTCGGCGACGTTGAAGACCGGCCAGACGTGGAAGTCCACGAAGTCGACGACATAGCCCTGGGCGACGCGGTCGACGGCGTTGGCGACGGCGCCGCCGAGGACCAGGCCGAGCACCACCTGGGTCAGCAGGCCGCGCCCGAAGCGGTGGCCGGCGAGGACGATGTAGAGGCTCACCCCCACCGCGACGATGAGGAACAGCCACTGCGCGTTGGGCAGGATGCTGAAGGCGGCCCCCCGGTTCTGCACATAGTGGAGGGTCACCGGGCCGCTGTCCGGGAGCTGCTCACCCAGCGCCAGCCGTCGCGTGATCAGCCACTTGGTGAGGTGGTCGAGGGCGACGACGGCCGCGGCCGAGAGCAGCAGGGCGAGCAGCGCCAGGCGGCGCGTGGGGCCGGACCTCACCCCGGCATCTCGGTCGCCGACGGCCCCGGCGTGCCCGGCATCAGGCGCGCCGGAGGGCGAGGTCGACCTTCTCGCCGGCGATGGTCGCGGTCGATCGGGCCGTCCAGCCCTCGCCGTCGCCGTCACCGATGGCGGTGATGGTCAGGTCGCGCAGCAGGGTCTGCTCGGCCAGCCACACCCCGTGGGCCTCCACGGCGCGCCCGATGAGGCTGTCCTCCGGAGGATCGATGCGCAGCACGATGCGGTCCGCGAGGTCGAGGGCGCCCTGCTTGCGCAGCGCGTTGACGGCGCGGCTGAGCTCGCGCGCGACGCCCTCCAGCCGCAGCTGGTCGTCGATCTCCGTGTCCAGCTCGACGCCCTCGTGCTGGCCCTGCCGGGTCGCGTACTCGACGCCGCGGACGTTGAGCTCGTCGGCGAGGACGGACTCCAGCTCCGGTGTCAGGTGCTCGCCGAGGATGCACACACTGCGCAGCGGCTGCCGCACCTTGATGCGCGCGGTCTCGCGCGCCGCGAGGCCGTTCTCGACCAGCCGCCGAAGCCGCGCCATCTCGGCGAGCAGGTCGGTGTCGAGCGCTGCCTCGTCGGCCCGCGGAAAGTCCGTGAGGTGCACGCTCATGGGCGCCTCCGGCAGGGGCTCGGCGTCCCCCTCGAAGCCGGCCAGGTTGCGGTACATCCGCTCCGCCAGGAAGGGCATGAAGGGGGCCAGCAGGCGCGCCGTGGTGAGCAGGACGGTGTGCAGCGTCGCGTAGGCGGAGGCCTTGTCGGCGGCCGCGCCGGCGTTGGGCGCGAGGCCGCGCCAGAAGCGGTCGCGGCTGCGCCGGACGTACCACTTGCTGACATCCTCGACGAAGGCCTCGAGGGCACGCGTGGCGTCGGGCGCGTCGTACTCGTCCAGGCTGCGCCGCACCGCGACCACCGTCTCGGCGAGACGCGCCAGCACCCAGCGGTCGAGCACCGGGCGCCGCGCCGCCGGCGGCGCCGGTGCCGTGGGGTCCCAGTCGTCGACCGCGGCATAGTCGGTGAAGAACTTGAGCGTGTTCCACAGGGTGAGCACGAAGGTGCGCACCACACCGCGCAGCGTGTCCTTGCCGACGCGGTACTCCTGGCCGGGGTTGACCGCGCTGAAGAAGAACCAACGCGCGATGTCGGCGCCGTACGCGTCGAAAGCCGCGATGGGGTCGAGGATATTGCCCAGCCGCTTGCTCATCTTGCGGCCCCTGTCGTCGATCACCAGTCCCAGGCAGATGACGTTGCGGTAGGCGTTCTGGTCGAAGAGCATCACCGACTCGGCGAGCAGCGAGAAGAACCACCCGCGGGTCTGGTCCATGGCCTCGCAGATGAAGTCCGCCGGGTGGCGCGCCTCGAACTCGGCCTGGTTCTCGAACGGGTAGTGCCACTGGGCGAACGGCATGGCGCCGCTGTCGTACCAGCAGTCGATGACCTCGGGGACGCGCTGCATGAAGGCGCCGCACTCCACGCAGGGCAGCGTCACCTCGTCGATGAAGGGCTTGTGGAGATCGTCCTGCGTGGTCAGGCCCAGCTCGGCGGCGGAGCCGACGGCGCGCTTGACGCCGCAGGAGCTGCACACCCAGATGGGCAGCGGCGTGCCCCAGTAGCGGCTGCGCGAGAGGTTCCAGTCCTGCAGGTTCTCCAGCCAGTCGCCCATGCGGCCGTCGCGGATGTGCGCCGGCTGCCAGCCGGTGGCACGATTCGCCTCCAGCAGGCGCTCCTTGAAGGCCGTGGTGCGGATGAACCAGGAGGTGAGCGCGTAGTAGATGAGCGGCGTCTCGCAGCGCCAGCAGAATGGATACGTGTGCTTGATCCGCTCCGACCGGTACATCCGGCCCTCGGCGGTGAGGTCGGCGATGATCCGGGGATCCGCGTCCTTGACGAAGAGACCGCGATAGCGGGTCTGGCCCTCCAGGAATCGCCCGTCGAGGCCCACCACGTGGCGCACCACCACCCCCTGCCGGCGGCAGAGCTGGAGGTCGGCCTCGCCGTAGGCGGCCGCGGTGTGGACGATGCCGGTGCCCTCGTGCATGCTGACCAGCTCCGGCGCGGGGAGCACCACGAAGGCCTTGCCCTCGGGCACCAGGTCGCTGAAGAGCGGCCGGTAGCGCCGGCCCACCAGGTCGGCGCCGCTGAGCTCCTCGACCAGCTCGTGGCCGGGATCGAGGACGGCGAGGCGCGCGGTCGCCACCACCACGTCGCGGGTGGCACCGTCGTCCCGGCGCTCGCGCACCCGGGTGTACGACTTCTCCGGATGGACGGCCAGGGCGACGTTGCCGGGCAGCGTCCACGGCGTCGTCGTCCAGGCCAGGTAGTTGAGGTCAGGGTCGTCCGCATCCTGGAAGAGGACATAGACGCTGGGATCCGGGGTGTCGTCCTTGTAGCCCAGGCTCAGCTCGTGGCTGCTCAGCGAGGTCTGGCAGCGCGGGCAGTAGGGGGCGACGCGATAGTCCTGGTAGAGCAGGTCGCGGTCCCAGAGCTGCTTGAGGCTCCACCACACCGACTCGATGTAGGTCGAGTCGTAGGTGCGATAGGGGTGCTCCATGTCGAGCCAGAACCCCATGCGCTCGGTCATCGCCTCGAAGGCGCCGATGTACTCGTTGACCGACTCCTTGCAGAGCTCGTTGAAGGCGCCGACCCCGAACTCCTCGATCTGACGCTTGCCGCTGATCTTGAGCTTCTTCTCCACCTCGAGCTCGACCGGAAGGCCGTGGGTGTCCCATCCCGCCTTGCGCGTCACCTGGAAGCCGTCCATCTGCTTGTAGCGGGGGAAGAGATCCTTGTAGGCCCGCGCCAGGACGTGGTGCAGTCCGGGCTGGCCGTTGGCCGTCGGCGGCCCTTCGTAGAAGGTGTAGTGGGGCGCGGCCCGACGCTGTTCGAGGCTGCGCGCGAAGACGTCGTGGGTGCGCCAGAACTCGAGCACCGAGCGCTCACCCTCGACCAGGTCGGCACGCGAGGAGACAGGGACGAAGCGGGGCATGGGTGAGTTCAAGTATGCCGGGGAGCGGTGGGGCGGCCGCCGCCGCTCACCCCGAGGCGCGCACCACCGAGATGGCCAGCCCGTCGCCCGCGGCCACCACCGTGCTCAGCAGCTGGGGGTCTGACGCGATCCGTCGCAGGTATTCCCGCAGCCCCTCGGTGTCGGCGTCGGTGACGAGCGGGTCGGCCACCTTGCCGCCCCAGTGGACGTTGTCGGCCAGGATCAGGCCACCGGGGCGAACCAGCCGCAGCGCCTGGTCGAGATACCCCGGGTACTCGGCCTTGACCGCGTCCATGAAGAAGGCGTCGTAGGGACCGTCGAGCCGGCTGATCACCTCCAGCCCGCGGCCGCGGTGGACGGTCACCCGGTCGCCCACGCCGGCCTCGGCGAGATGCTTCTCGGCGGCCTCGGCGTGCATGGGGTTGAGCTCGACGGTGTCGAGGTGGCCGACGGGGTCGGGGGGCAGCGCTCGCGCCATCCACAGCGCCGAGTACCCGAAGAGCGTCCCCACCTCCAGCACCCGCCGGGCGCCGGCGGCGGCCATGAGCACCTCCAGCAGCCGTCCCGACTGGGACCCGACCTGGATCTGTGGGCCGCGCTCGCGGAGGTCGGCGACCAGTCCGCTCATGGCCTGGTCCTCGGTCCAGAACAGGTCGCCGAGATAGCCGGTGAGCGGGTCGGACGGGGGCGCCTGGGTGTTGTCCATGCGGCTGCTCCTAGGTCACTGGTGTCAAACGCCGCCGGCCAGTCACCTACAGGTCGACTGGCGGGCGGCCCGGCCGGGGCGGGCGGGCCCCGAAGAGGGCGCGTCCGAGGCGGACGATGGTCGCACCCTCGGCGACGGCCGCCTCGAAGTCGTCGCTCATGCCCATGCTCAGCTCCGGCAGCGCCGTCCCGAGCCGGCGCTCGAGGTCGTCGCGGAGCTCACGCAGTCGCGCGAAGGTGGGTCGCGCCTCCTCCGGGTCGGAGACCGGCGCCGCCATGGTCATCAGCCCGCGGAGCCGAAGGCGGGGAAGCGCTCCCACGCACTCCGCGAGGGCGGGCAGGTCCGCCGGAACGGCGCCGGTCCGCCCGGGCAGGCCGGTGAGCTCGACCTCCACCAGCACATCCAGGGCGGGCAGGTCCGCCGGCCGGCGGGCATCCAGGGCGGCCGCGACCCGCTCGGAGTCGACGCTGTGGGCCCAGTCGAACGCACCCGCGGCCCGTCCCGCCTTGTTGGTCTGGAGGTGGCCGATGAGATGCCAGGTGACCTCCGCGGCGCCGGCCTCGACCAGCTCGGCACGCTTGGCGACGGCCTCCTGCACCTTGTTCTCGCCGAGATCGCGGAGCCCGGCGTCGAGCGCCTCACGGACCCGCGCCGCGGCCACCGTCTTGGTGACGGCGATCAGGCGCACCCGGGAGGCATCGGCGCCGCTGCCGGCCGCGGCAGCCTCGATCCGCCGGCGCGCACGCTCGACGCTCCCGGCCACCCCGGTCTCGCCCGCCGGCCGCACCTCGGTCACGCCGGGCAGTGTGGCAGGACGATCGCGCCCCAGCTACTTGCCCAGGTCGAGGGGCAGGTCGGCGCCCTGCTCCTCGCGCGACCGCCGGCGCGCCGGTTCGGGCTTGCGGGTGCCCGGAGGGTGGGTCAGCAACTCCTCGATGGTGGTGCGCATATCGGTGGCGTCCTTGAAGCTGCGGTATACCGAGGCAAAGCGGATGTAGGCGATCTCGTCGATCGAGCGCAGGCGCTCCATGACCATCTCCCCCACCTCGCGGCTGGGGATCTCGACCGCCCCCCGGCCGCGCAGCGCGTGGTCGATCTCGTCGACCACCCCCTCGAGCGCCGAGCGCGCGATCTCGCGCTTGGTGGTCGCGGTCAGCAGGCCGCCGAGCAGCTTGGCCCGGCTGAACTCCTCGCGACGGCCGTCCTTCTTGACGACGTAGACCGGAACCGCCTCGACGCGCTCGTAGGTGGTGAAGCGCTTGCCGCAGGACAGGCATTCCCGGCGCCGCCGGATGGCCTCACCGGTCTCGGAGTCGCGCGAGTCGACCACCTTGCTGTCGACGTGCTGGCAGTAGGGGCACTTCACGCCATGCGGCCCTCAGCAGGTGGGGTTGGGCCCGGGCGCGCACCCGCCCGGGCCCACACGACGCGCTGACTTCGGTGGCCGAGCGGCCTAACGCCGGTCCCGCAGGAAGGCGGGGATGTCGAGGTCGTCGGGGTTGTACGCGGCGTAGCTCGGGGCGCCGCCCTGATGAGCGGCTGCCGACGCCGAGGCGGACACCGGTGCCGGCATCGGCATCGGTGCCGGCCGGGGCTGCGACACCGGGCGGGCGACCGGTTCGAAGAAGCCCCGGCTGAGCATGTCCTCGCTGCCGCCGACAAAGCCGGTGGCGATGACGGTGACCTTGATCTCGCCGTTGAGGCGCTCGTCGATGACGGTGCCGAAGATGATCTCGGCCTCGGGGTCCGCCGACTCGCCGACCAGCTGGAGGGCCTCCTGGACCTCGAACATGGTCAGGTCGGGGCCGCCGGTGATGTTGAGCAGCACGCCCTTGGCGCCGGCGATGGTGGTCTCCAGCAGCGGGCTGGCGACGGCGTCGCGGGCCGCGTCGGCGGCGCGCGTGTCGCCGCTGCCGAAGCCGATGCCCATGAGCGCGGCGCCCTGGCCGGACATGATGGCCTTGACGTCGGCGAAGTCCAGGTTGATCAGGCCGGGGTAGGTGATCAGGTCGGAGATGCCCTGAACGCCCTGGCGGAGCACGTCGTCGGCGATGCGGAAGGCGTCCACCAGGGTGGTCTTCTTGTCGCTCACCTGGAGCAGGCGCTCGTTGGGGATGGTGATCAGGGAGTCGACGCGGGCCTGCAGCTGGGCGATGCCCTCCTCGGCGCAGATCTGCCGCTTGCGGCCCTCCATGCGGAAGGGCTTGGTGACCACGCCGATGGTCAGCGCCCCGTTGAGGCGGGCGATCTCGGCGATCACCGGCGCCGCGCCGGTGCCCGTGCCCCCGCCCATGCCGGCGGCGACGAAGACCATGTCGCAGTCGGCGAGCAGCTTGGTGAGGTCGTCGCGCGACTCCTCGGCGGCGTCGGCGCCCACCTCAGGGCGTCCGCCGGCGCCGAGTCCCCGGGTGACCTTCTGGCCGATCCAGACCTTGACCTGGGCCTCGCTGCCGTCGAGCGCCTGCTTGTCGGTGTTGACGGAGATGAACTCGACCCCCCGCAGCTTGCTGCGGATCATCCGGTTGACCGCGTTGCTGCCGCCACCCCCGATGCCGACGACCTTGATGCGGGCGTTGCCGCCGATGGTGCGGTCGAGTTCGGGCATCGAGCTCTCCTGTGGGGGACGGGGACGCACCGACTGGTACCCCGTGCGTGCGGGCGGGAAATTCAGGCGATCAGAAGAGTTCACGCAACCACCGTCCAAAACGTTCGTTGACGCTGCTGTGACCGTTGCCGTTGTGGCCGTGGCCGTTGTGGTATCCGTTGCCGTTGGCGCGGACGCGGCCCCCGGCCTGCACCGGCCGCTGGCGGGCGCCCCAGCGCAGCAGCCCCACCGTGGTGGCGTGCTGGGGGCCGGCCAGCGCCTCCTCGAGACCGCCCCCCAGCGGCTGCGGCGCGGCCACGCGCACCGGCATGTCCACCACCTGGGCGCAGATCTCGGCGAAGCCGCGGAGCAGCGAGCCGCCCCCCGTCAGCACCAGACCCCCGGGCAGTGCCGCGGGGCTGGTGCCACTGCGCTCGATCTCGGCGAGGATGAACTCGGCCATCTCGCGGGCGCGCGGCCCGATCACCTCGGCGACGTAGCGCTGGGGCACCACCGCGGGCTCGTCGTAGCCCATCGGCGTGATGGTCACGGTGGCGTCGGCCGGGACGGTGAGCTGGAGGCAGTGCCCGACCCGGCGCTTGACCTCCTCGGCGGTGTCGAGGTCGGCGCGCAGGCCCACGGCGAGGTCGCCGGTGACGTGGCTGCCGCCCACCGGGATGACCGCGGTGTGGGCGATGGAGCCGCCGAAGAAGACGGCCACGTCGGTGGTGCCGCCACCGATGTCCACCACCACCACGCCGCGCTCCAGCTCGTCCTCGGTGACCACCGCCTCGGCGCTGGCGATGGCCTGGAGCACCAGATCCTCGACGTCGAGGCCGGCCTCGTGCATGACCTTGATGACGTTCTGGATGGCCGTGCTGGCGCCGGTGATGATGTGCGTCTCGACCCCCAGCCGGGTGCCGTGCATGCCCAGCGCGTCGCGCACGCCCTCCTGGCCGTCGACGGTGAAGCTGCGCGGCAGCACGTGGACGATCTCGCGGTCGCTGGGGACGGCGACGGCCCGGGCGGCGTCGACGGCACGGCTGACGTCCTCGTGCCGGACCTCGTGGCGGCCGGCCGCAACCGCCACCAGGCCACGGCTGTTCTGCGAGAGGATGTGGCCGCCGGCGATGCCGACGACGGCGCCGCTGATGGCCACGCCGCTGAGACGCTCAGCGGCATCGAGCGCCTCCGCCACCCCCTCGGCGGCGCGCTCGATGTCCACGATCATCCCCTTGCGGACGCCGCGCGACTGCACCTCGCCGACGCCGAGGACGCGGAGCCCGTCGGGCTCGACATCGGCGACGGCGCAGCAGACCTTGGTCGTCCCGAGGTCGAGGGCGGCGACACGGCGAACACGGCTCACATTAGCCGCTGAGTATAGGGGGCACGGGCGTTCGACGGAACCCCTAGGCGGCGACAAAACCCCAACATGCTGGGTTTGAGGCCGCGGCAACGCACAACATGTGGTTGGTGGGTGACGCAGCGAGCATCCGTTTGTGACGCAGCGCGTCAGGCTGGAACCGGCCGGTCAGACGGCGGCGCACTCCCCCTCACCGGTCTTGCCGGTGAAGAGCGCCTCCTGGTCCCAGTCGATCAGCTCCTCGGGCGAGGGCTGGTCGCTGAGCGCCAGGTCGGCGAGCAGCGCCTTGACCTCGGCCCGGTCGGACCGCTCCACCCAGCCGGCGAAGAGCTCGCCGTCGGTGCGCTCGGCGCGGTAGCGCTCCACCAGGCGGTCGAGCGCCTGGGGCACGCGTCGCGCCGGGATCTTCATGATCGGCTGGGCCACCTTCATGCCCCGCTCGTCGACCACGCCGCCGAGCAGCATCATGTAGTGCGGCACCGGATCCGCGCCGACGTGCTTGCTGTTGCCATAGAAACCCACGGTGGCGACGTGGTGCTGGCCGCAGGAGTTGGGACAGCCGCTGGCCTTGATCGAGGTCCCGGCCATGTCATCGCGATCGCCGAGGTGGTTGTCCTCCACCCAGCGCCCCACGGCGCGGCCTAGACCGCGCGACGAGGTGATCCCCAGGTTGCAGGTGTCGGCGCCGGGGCAGGTGACGATGTCGCGCAGCCCCTGGGCCTCGGCCTGAGCCAGGCCGGCCCGGCTGAGTTCGTCGTATACAGCGCCGAGGTCGGCGCGGAGCACATCGCGGAGCACCAGGTTCTGGCCGATGCTGGCCCTGGCCTCGTCGGCGCTGAAGCGCCGGGCGGCGGCGGCGGCGGCGCGCATCTGGTCGGCGGTCATGTCGCCGAGGGTGAGGCGGATGGTCACGATGGCGCGGGCGGGGTCGCGATGCCCGGCCACGTTGGTGATCGTCCAGCGCGCGTACTCGATGCCCCGGGCCACGTCGGCCGCAGCCACGGTGGCGGCTCCGGGGAGGGCGCTGCGGCGCCGCCCCTCGGCCTCGACGCGCTGCGGCAGCGCCGCCGAGATGGCGAAGCAGCGCGCGTCGGCGGGCAGCTCGGCGACCACCTGCTCGACGCGCTCGCGGAAGGTCTGCGCGTTGTAGGTCCTGTCGAAGAGGAACTTGATCCGCGCCCGGTTGCGATTCCGGCGCGGCCCCTCGGCATCGAAGATGCGGACCACCGCCTCCAGCACCGGATAGAAGTCCTTGATGGCCACGAAGTCGTAGAGCAGCGTGGCCGCCCGCGGCGAATTGCCCAGGCCGCCGCCGACCCAGACCCGAAAGCCGCGCTCGCCGTCCACCACGCGCGCCACCGCGCCGATGTCGTGCATGGCGCCGAGCGCACAGTCGCTCTCGCAGCCGCTGAAGCTGACCTTGAACTTGCGCGGCAGGTTCTGGCAGAACGGGTTGCGGAGGAAGAGGTCGGTGGCGGCCTGCGCGTAGGGCGTGATGTCAAAGGACTCGCTGCCGCAGGCGCCGGCGATGGCGCAGCCGGTGATGTTCCGCACCGTGTTGTAGCAGGCCTCGCGGGTGGTCAGACCGGCCTCGGCCAGGTGGCGCATGGCCTCGTGGACGCGCTCCAGGCGGACGAAGTGGAACTGCACGTCCTGGCGAGTGGTGATGTGGCCCATGCCCCGGCCCCCGCCGCCCGGGTACTCGCCGACGTCGCAGAAGATCTCGCTGAAGGACGCCAGCGCCTCCAGCTGCAGCCCGCTGAGGCGGCCGTGCGGGATCTTCACCCGGATCATCTGGTAGCCCTCCTGCCGCTGGCCGTAGATGCCGTACGACAGGCGGTAGGGCTTGAAGGTGTCCTCGGGCTCGACCCCGGCCAGGAAGTCCCGGGCGCGGCGCTCGAATTCCTCGATCTCGGCCCCGACCTCCTCCGGGAGGGCGACGTCGCTGATGCGGTCGGGGATGGCGACGCTCATGAGGCTGGGCGCTCCTGACTGGCGGGGGGCCGTGCGGGCCGTGCTCCGTGACGGCTCGGCCATCGGTTGTTGACTATGCGGATCGACTTTATCAGCTTTCCGGTACGGCGGAAAGCGCGCGGCTGAAAGCGCTGGACATGCCCGGGCGCCGGTGCTACGGTTCGAGCGCTCCAGCGGCCCCCGATCGGGCTGCGGCAGGCAGGGTCTCGTCCATCAGGTGCAGGTACGGGACCCTGTTTGCGTTCAGGGTCGCAGGATCACCTTGCCCCGCTGCTCGCCCGCCGCCAGCCGGCGGAAGGCGGCCTGGGCCTCGGCGAGCGGCAGTTCGACGTCGATCAGCGGACGCAGGGTGCCGGATGCCACCAGCGCCACCAGCCGCTCCAGCTCGCCCCGGGTGCCCATGGTGGATCCCAGGATGTTGAGCTGGAACCAGAAGACGCGGCTGAGCCGCGCCGGCGGTCCGTCGCCGCTGGTGGCGCCGGCCACGACGATGGTGCCGCCGGGACGGAGCGAGCGCAGGCTGACCTCCCAGGTGGCCTCGCCCACAGTCTCGATGACGGCGTCGACACCGCGGCCGCCGGTCAGCTCCTTCACCGCGCGCGGCGCCTCCCGGTCCGGGGCGATGGCGGCCCGGGCGCCCAGCTCCAGCGCGCCCTGGCGCCTGGCCGCGTCCCGGCTGGTGGCGATGACGTCGATGCCGGCCGCCCGCGCCAGCAGCATGGCCGCGGTGGCCACGCCGCCGCCGGCCCCCTGGACAAGCACCGACTGGCCGGGCTGGAGCGCCGCGCGGGTGAACAGCATCCGGTAGGCCGTGAGGTAGGCAGTGGGCAGGCAGGCGGCCTCGGCGGCACCCAGACCGTCCGGCCGCGGCATCAGGTTGGCGGTTGGGACCGCCACCCGCTCGGCCAGGGTGCCGGGGTGGTCGCCCTCGCTGAGCAGGCTCATCCGCTCGCAGAGGAGCGATTCTCCGGCCCGGCAGGGCGGGCACTCCCCGCAGGTGATGACGGAGTGGACGACCACGGGCGTCCCTGCGGCGGGCGCCTCCGGGCCGGCGCCCTCGCCGTGGGCCTCGACCACCCCGGCGGCGTCGCAGCCCAGGATCTGCCCTTCCTTGACCGGCCGCGACGAGCGACCGCGCAGCGTCCAGAGGTCGTGGTGGTTGAGGCTGGCCGCCTCGACCCGCACCACCGACCAGCCCGGCCGGAGCTCCGGCTCGGGCCGGTCGCCGACGCCGAGGTTGGCCACGGGGTCGTCGCCGCCGAGCGCGGCGACATAGGCGGCGAGCATGGCACCACGCTACCAGTCGTCACCCGCCAGCGCGAGCCGGTTGACCGCCCACCGGTCGCCCGGAGGGCCCTGCCGGGTTCCCCGGAGGGCCGCGGATCGCGCACCATTCGGGCCATGCGCATCGACGCCCTGCTCAGCAACCGACGTCCGATCTTCAGCTTCGAGTTCTTCCCTCCCGACGACGACGCGGGCACCGAGCGTCTCTTCCGCACCATCGCCAGCCTGCGCGAGGACTGCCAGCCCGACTACGTCAGCGTCACCTGCCGCAATCACTCGCGGACCCGCACGCTGGAGCTGGTCTGCCGCATCCAGCGCGACCTCGAGATCGAGCCCATGGCCCACTTCACCTGCGCCGGCGCGACGCGGACGGAGATGCACCAGGTCCTGGCTCAGCTGCGCGACGCCGGCATCGACAATGTCCTGGCGCTGCGGGGCGACCTGCCCCCAGGCGTGACCGCCGACGCGGGGCCGGACGGCCTCTGCCACGCCACCGAGCTGGCCGAGCTGATCCGCGACCACTTCGACTTCTGCGTCGGCGCCGCCTGCTACCCGGAGACCCACGCCGAGGCCGGCTCGGCCGACCAGGACCTCGCCCACACCCGCCTCAAGGAGGACGCCGGCGCGCGCTTCCTCATCACCCAGCTCTTCTTCGACAACCGTGCCTACTTCGCCTTCGTGGGACGGGCCCGCGCCGCCGGCGTGACCATCCCCATCATCCCCGGGATCATGCCCATCACCAGCGTCAAGCAGCTGAGCCGGTTCAGCTCCAAGCTCTTCGGCGCCCACATCCCGGTGGCGCTCAAGGAGGCGCTGGAGCGCCGCGCGGGCGACGCCGACGCCATCGTCCAGCTGGGTGCCGCCTACGCCACGCTGCAGTGTGCCGAGCTGCTCGCCGCCGGGGTGCCGGGCCTCCACTTCTACACGCTCAACCGCTCCCCGGCGACCCGCGCCATCCTGGCCGCGCTGCTGGCCGCCCGCCCCTGGGACACCGCCCGCTGAGCAGTCCTGCTTCTGCCTGGAGCCGACCACCTCCAGCTTGAGCCGGCGGCGGCCCTCAGTGGGTGACGGGGACGACGATCGGCGTCGCCGCCGGCCTGGGCGTCGGAGCGCCGGGGGTGGCCGCCGCCGCAGCGGTCGGGGCGGGAGCCGGGCTGCGCGGGGTCACGGGGATCGGCGACGGCGATGCGCCGGCGGCGGGGACCGGGGCCGCCTGGGCGGGCGCCGGAGCGGGTTGGGGCTGACCCGGTGCGCCGCCGACCGCGGGTGCGGCCGGATCCTCGAGGTCGATGTACCCGAATGTGGGATGGGCCAGGTCCAGTCTGGCCCGCAGCGCGGCCAGGGAGGCCAGCTGCTCGGGGATGAAGGCGATGTCGTCGGTGGTGGCCATGCTGCCGAGGATGGCGCGCCAGCCCGGGACGGCCACGATGCTGAGCAGGCCGTCGGGCTGCCAGCGGAAGCTGCTCACGGCCACGCCGAAGACTGCCGGAAAGCGCGCCGCCGTGTCGGCGAGGACGTGCAGCAGATCCGGATCGAGCGGCGGCGGCGCCGATCCGGCGGCGACCGGGCGCTGGTCCACCAGGGTCGGCAACCCGGCGGGGATGGCCGCCGGGACGGCGTCGGCGACGGCCATGCTGTTGCCGTCGGCGGCGACCAGCACGTCGCCGGAGGTGCGCTTGACGCGCAGCGTCGGCGTGTCCTCGGTGACGGTGATGCGCACCGTGGCGGGCAGCTCGGTGACCACATCGGCCGAGCGCACCCAGGGATTGGCCAGGAGGTGCCGGCGCGCCCCCTCGGCGTCGACGGTGAAGATGCTCTGCCGGGCGCCGATGCCCGAGGTGCGCACCAGCGCGTCGTGGCTCAGGATGCGGTTACCGCTGACACCCACGGTGGCAACGCGGAAGGTCGGCAGGGTCAGCGCGCCCACCAGGGCGGCGACGAGCGCGGCCAGCACGGCGATGGCCAGCAGCCGCCGCCGCGCCGACGCGCGGGCTCCGCCACCGAGCCGGACGCGGGGATGGCGGACCACCACGCGGCGGCCGCGGAGGCGCCGCCGCGGGCTGGGGCGCAGCTGCTCGGGAATCTCGAAGACGCGCTCCCGGCGCGGCATGTCGAGGATCGACGCGGCCACGGCGCGGGCGCGCGCCTGTCGCATGCCACGTTCGTCGAGGACCACCGTCATCGCCCGGGCACCTCGAGGCCGCCGCTGCGCGAGGCGTCCTCGGCCGCCCGCGCCAGGGCATCGTCGACCAGCAGCTGGCAGAGGTCGGCGAAGCTGATGCCGGCGGCGCGGGCGGCGTCGGGCAGCAGGCTGACCTCGGTCATGCCGGGGATGGTGTTGACCTCCAGCACCCACGGACAGCCCGCGGCGTCGACGATGAGGTCGGCGCGGCTGACGGCACGGCAGCCCAGGGCGGTGTGCGCGTCGAGCGCGGCCTTGAGGGCGGCGCGGTTCTGCTCGTCGGGGAGACGGGCCGGAATGATGTGCTGGCTTGCACCCACGGTGTACTTCGCCTGGTAATCGTAGAGAGGACGGTGCGAGACGATCTCGAGGGTGGGCAGGGCCCGAGGAGGATTATGCCCCAGGACGCCCACCGTGACCTCGGTTCCGGTGACGAACCTCTCGCAGATCACGTCGTCGTGGGCGGCGGCGTCGGCGAACGCCTGCTTGAGGTCAGCACTGTCACGAACGATGCTGAGCCCGATGGTGGAGCCGCTGCGATTGGGCTTGACCACCAGCGGCAGGCCGAGCGCCGCCGCCGCCTCCTCCATGGCGGCCTGCACCGCCGGCGGAGGCAGCGAGCGTGCCACCAGGCGCCATGCCGGCGTGGCCACGCCGTCGGCGACCATGATGCGCTTGGCCACGGCCTTGTCGAACGCCATGGCGCTGGCCAGCACGCCACTTCCCGTGTAGGGCATGCCGGCCAGCTCGCAGAGGCCCTGGACGCTGCCGTCCTCGCCGTGGCGGCCGTGCAGCACCAGGAAGGCGACGTCGTGCTCGCCGCTCCGCAGGGCGTCCCAGAGCGCCTCGTCGCACTCCAGACCGGTGCAGACATGACCCCGGCGCTGGAGCGCAGCGATCACCTGGGCGGCGCCGGCGCGGCTGACCTCGGCCTCGGTGCTGCGGCCGCCCTTGACCACGGCGATGCGCAGCCGGGCCTGGCTCACCCGGTCTCCCCCGGTATGGGCGGCCCGGGGTCGCCCAGGGTGACGATCTCGGGCTCGAGGTCGATGCCGGTGCGTTCCAGGACGGTGTCGTGCGCCAGCCGCACCAGGTCGAGCACGTCGGCGGCCGTGGCGTGGTCGGCGTTGAGAATGAAGTTGGCGTGACGTCTGGAGATCTCGGCCCCGCCCTGGCGCGTTCCGGGCAGGCCGCTGGTCTCCACCAGGCGGCCGGCGAAGTCGCCCGGCGGGTTCTTGAAGACGCTCCCCAGGCTGCGACGGCCGTAGGGCTGCGAGGCCTTGCGCCGGGCTGTGATCTCGTCCGTCCTGGCATGAACCTGCGCCGCATCGTCGGGGTGCACGCGCATCCGGGCGGCCACCACGATCCATTCGCGCAGCGCGCCGTGGGTGAAGGCGCTGCGCCGGTAGCCCATGGCGCACTCGTCGCGGGTCAGGGTGCGCAGGTCTCCCCCGGGGTCGACGGCGTCACAGTCCACCATGACATCGATGATCTCGTGGCCGAAGGCGCCGGCGTTGCCGCGGACGCTGGCGCCGCAGGTGCCGGGGATGCCGATACCGAACTCCAGGCCGGCCAGCCCCCGCTTCGCCAGGTCGAGAGCGGCGCGCGGCATCATGGCGCCGCCGCCCAGTTCGACGAGGCGACCGGGCTCGACCTCACTGAGGTGACGGTCGCCCAGCTCGACGACCAGGCCGCGGACGCCGCCGTCCAGGATCAGCGTGTTGCTGCCTGCGCCGAGCACCGTGATGGGAACCGAGTCCTCGGCACAGCGGACCACCAGTTCGCGCAGCCGCTGCGTGTCGGGCACCCGGACCCAGGCGTCGGCGGGACCGCCGATGCCGAACTGGCTGTGCCGCGCCAGCGGCTCGTCGAGGCGGACGCCGGTGAGCTCGCGCAGCCATCCGGGGACGGCCGCGCTCACGTTGCCGAGTCCTCGGCCGCGTCCTTGCCGTACAGGTCCTCGAGAGCCTCGACGATGCGGCCGGCCACGTGGTCGAAGCCGCCGAGGCTCAGCACCACGACCAGGTCGCCCGGCCGGGCGATGCCGGCGATCTCGCGCGCCGCGGCGTCGGGCGAGTCCACGGCCGCGATGTCGGCAACGTGCGGCCGCGCCACCTCGACCACCTCGAGATGGCTCGCCGTCGGCGCCAGCCGGCGCTCCCGCGCCGCCTCGATGGGACCGATCCGGACGATGTCGGCGCCCTCGAAGACATGCGCGTGCTCCTGCAGCAGCGCCCGCGTGCGGCTGTAGGTGTGGGGCACGTAGAGCGCGATCACCCGACCGGCCCCGGCGCGGCCGCGCGCCGCCCGGACGGTGACCTCGACAGCCGTGGGGTGGTGCGCGTAGTCGTCGATGACGGTGACGCCCGCCACCCGGCCGGCGATCTCGAAGCGGCGCGAGGCCCCGCGGAACTCGGCGCAGGCGGCGATGCAGGCTGCGGCCGGCGCGCCCGCGGCCAGCGCCAGCACCAGCGCGGCGGTGGCGTTGGCGCGGTTGTGCGCGCCCGGGACGCTGAGCTCGATCTCGTGGGTCTGGCCGCCGTGGACGACGTCGAAGCGCTGCCGGAAGCGGCCGTCGTCCGCCGCGCCGGGGCTCTCGCCCCGCTCGACGATGCGCCAGGCCGCGTCCGGCGCGACCCCGTACGTGGTCACCGCGCAGGCGGCAAGTGGGCCCAGCCGCAGGCACTCCTCGCTGTCGGCGTTGAGCGCCAGCAGCCCGTCCGCCGGCATGGCCTGGGCCAGCAACGCGAAGGGCGCGCGGTAGGCGTCGAGGTCGGCGAAGACGTCGGGATGGTCGAGTTCGAGGTTGGTGACGCAGGCGTGCCGGGGGTGGGTGTGGAGGAACTTCGGCCGCCGGTCCCAGAGCGAGGTGGTGTACTCGTCGCCCTCGAACACGAACGGGGTGCCCGCTCCGCCGCCGAGCCGGGCGGTGGCGTCGAAGTCGCGGGAGGTGGTGCCCAGGCGGAAACCCGGCTCCATCCCGGCCCGCTCCAGCATCACCGCCAGCAGTGAGGCGGTGGTGGTCTTGCCGTGGGTCCCGGTCACGGTCAGCCGCAACCGGTCCTGGGTCAGCTCGGCGTAGAACTCGGACTCGCTGGTGTAGGGCAGGCCGCGCTCGACGAGGGCGTCGAACTCCGGGTTGCCGGGCCGCACCTGGTTGCCGACGATGCAGAGGTCGGGGGTGCCGAAGCGGTCGAGGTTGGCGGCCTCGTGATGGTTGACCCAGGGGATGCCGGCGGCGGTGATCACGTCGGTGATCGGCGGGTAGGCCTCCTCGTCGCTGCCGCTCACCGTGTAGCCGAGCTCGCGGGCAACCAGCGCGGCGCCGCTCACTGCATACCCGCAGATGCCGAGCACGTGGACGTGCCGCCCCGTCCCGGGGCGCGCCCCGGCGGAGACGCTCACGCCGCCCGCCGCGGCGAGGCGACCTCGCGGAGCAGGGCCACCACCCGCTCCGCCGCGTCCGGCCGTCCCTCGCCACGCGAGGCCTCGGCCATGCTGCGCCACGTCGGGATGTCGGCGAGCAGCGACTCGACCTCGTGCCGCAGCCGGGCCGAGCTGAGCTCCTCGTCGGCGACCAGGCGGGCCGCGCCCGCGCTCACCATGGGCTCGGCGTTGAGCCGCTGGTGACCACCGGCGTGGGGGTAGGGGACGAGGATCATGGGCCGGCCCAGCGCCGTCACCTCGGCGATGCTGCTGCCACCGGCGCGCATCAGCACCAGGTCACTGGCGGCGATGCGCGCGCCGATGTCGTCGAAGGTCGCCGCCACGGAGTAGCGGTGGCGCAGCCCATCGGGCAGGCCGGCACGCACCGGGACCGCCCAGCCGGCATCGCGGGCGCCGCACTGGTGGGTGACGCGCAACTCGGGATGCGACTCCAGCAGGCCGCGGACCGCCCCCGCCAGGGCGTCGTTGAGGCGCCGCGCACCCTGCGAGCCACCCATCACCAGCAGGTGCGCCGGCCGTTGCGCCAGCGGCGCCGGCAGCTGGGCCAGGATCTCGGGTCGGACCGGATTGCCCGTGTGCACCACCCGCACGCCGGGAAGGTGGCGTGCGGTGGTGGCGAAGGTCGCGGCCACCGCGCGCGCGCCCCTGGCGAGGCGCCGTGTGGCGCGCCCGGGCAGGGCGTTCTGCTCCAGCAGCACCACCGGCAGCCGCAGCGTCCGCGCCGCCAGCACCACCGGGACGCAGACGTAGCCGGCGGCGCCCACGACCACGTCGGGGCGGAAGCGCCGGATCAGCCGCCTGGCCTGGAGGACGTTGAGCGGCAGCCGCGCCAGGGCCCGCGCCGTCAGCCACGGGCGGCTGACGTCGACGCCGCGCACCGCCAGCGTCTCCAGCGGCAGTCCGGCGGCGGGGACCAGCGTCTCCTCCATGCCGCCGCGACGGCCGACGAGCAGCACCTCAGACGGCGTTCCGCTCGCCAGCACCGCCATCGCCACGGCGATCGCCGGGCTGATGTGACCACCCGTCCCGCCCCCAGCGATCAACGTGCGCACGCTTCTGTTCTCCCTGGTGGCGGCGCCCCTGCGCCGAGATGTTGCAGAGCACCCCCACGGCCAACAGTGTGGCGACCAGCGAGGTTCCGCCGAAGCTGATGAACGGCAGGGTGATGCCGGTGGTGGGGACGACGTTGGTCACCGCCGCCATGTTGACGAAGGCCTGGACGCCGATCCAGGCGGTGATGCCGCCCGCCAGCAGGGCCCCGAAGCGGTCCGGGGCGCGCATGGAGACGCGCAGCCCGCGCCAGAGCAGAAAGCCGAAGGCGAGCATCACCGACATGGTGCCGATCAGGCCCAGCTCCTCGCCGATGATGGCGAAGATGAAGTCGCTCTGCGCCTCGGGCAGCCACTGGTACTTCTCCACCGAGTTTCCCAGACCGACGCCGTGGAGGCCGCCGCTGCCCATGGCGAACATGGCGTGGACGGGCTGGAAGCCGGTGTTCAGCGGGTCGCTGAAGGGGTCGCTGAAGGAGCGCAGCCGGGCGCTGCGGTAGGCCTCGGCGCGGATCGCCAGGTAGCCCAGCCCCAGCAGGGTGCCGCAGGTCAGCACCAGCGCCCGCTTGCGGGCGCCGCCGAGCGCCAGCAGCGCGATGCCGACGGCGGCCAGCACGACGGCGCTGCCCAGGTCACGCTCCAGAACGATGGCGCCGACCACCACCAGCAGCAGGAAGGCGTAGCGCCGCACCACCTTGCCGGTGCGCACCGCCGGCCCGCGGTCGCAGAGCCAGCGGCTGAAGAAGATGATGGCGACCATGGTGGCGACCGCGCTGGGCTGGAAGCTCAGCGGCCCGGCGCCGAGCCAGCGCCGCGCGCCCAGCTTCTCGGTGCCGATGTGGGGGAGCAGGACGACCAGCAGCAGGGCGGCGCTGATCAGGGCCAGCGGCCGCGCCCAGGCGCGCCAGCGGTGGTAGTCGATGCGCATGGCGATGGTCAGCCCGGCGGCGCCGATGACCATGGCCATGGCCTGCTTGCGCACGTAGTACGCCGAGTCGCCATAGCCGGTGTAGGCCAGCGCCTCACTGGCGCTGTAGACCATGACCAGGCCGAAGGCGCAGAGGGCGACCACGCAGGAGATCAGATAGCCGTCAACGTTGCCGATCGAGACGGCCACGGCGCGCTCCTTGAGCGCCCGGTGCAGGCCGGTGGCGAGGCCCCGGCCGAAGGCGTCGACGGGTGCCAGCGCCAGCCGGCGACGGGGCGCCCGGCGCGCCGCCGGCGCGCGCAGGGTGCGGGGTGGGGTGGCCATCAGGCGGCGGCTCCGGCGAGGGCTCTGACCTGGGCGGTGAAGAGCTGTCCGCGCTCCGCGTACGAGGAGTGCTGGTCGAAGGAGGTGTAGCCGGGAGCCAGCAGCACCACGTCCCCGGGACGGCTGACGCCGGCCGCGGCGGCCACGGCCGTCGCCAGGTCGGGCACCAGGGTCCGTGTGGCGTAGCCGAGCGCGGCCAGCGCGGCGTCGAGCTCCGGCCCGGTGGCGCCCTGGAGCACGGCGTGGCGGGCACGACGGGCCACCTCGGCGGCCAGCGCCTCGGGGCCCACACCCTTGCTGCCGCCGCCGCCGATCCAGACGATGGGCCGGGTGAAGCTGCGCAGCGCGGTGACGGCGGCGTCGACGTTGGTCGCCTTGCTGTCGTTGACCCAGAGCACGCCATCGAGCTCGCCGACGCTCTGCAGGCGGTGGTCGACGGCGCGAAAGGCGCGCACGCCGAGGGCGATGGCCTCGGCGGCGACGCCGGCGGCACGCGCCATGGCGGTGGCGGCGAGCACGTTCTCGACGTTGTGCGCCCCGAAGAGCGGGATGTCGGCGACCGGGAGCACCTCGACCCGCCGGCCGTCCTCGATACCGACCACCAGGCCGTCGATGACGGTGGCGCCGTCGCCCCCGCCCATCAGCTCCGGATCGCGCGCGAATCGCAGCACCCGCGCCGGCGACACCGGCGCCATCTCCATGACCGCCGGGTCGGCGGCGTTGAGGACCACCGCCCCGCCGGGGTCGCAGTGCTCGACCAGGCGCCGCTTGGCGCCGGCGTAGCCGGCCATGCTGCCGTGGCGGTCGAGGTGGTCGGGGCTGAGGTTGAGCACCGTGGCCAGCCGGCACCGGGGACGGCTTGCCGACTCCAGCTGGAAGCTGCTCAGCTCCAGCACCACCCAGTCCGAGGGGCCGACCCCGCCCAGGGTGTCGAGCAGCGGCGCGCCGATGTTGCCGCCGACATGGACGGTGGCGCCGCCGGCGGCGAGCAGGTCGCCGAGCAGGGTCGTGGTGGTGGTCTTGCCGTTGGTGCCGGTGACGCCGGCGATCGGCGCCGGGCAGCGCTCGAAGGTGAGGTCGATCTCGCTGCGCACGGGGATGCCGGCGGCGCGGGCGCGCTCCAGCTCGGGCGCACGCCAGGGGACCGCCGGGCTGGGGCAGACCAGCACGGCGCCGTCGACCACCTCCGGGGAGTACCCGCCCAGCCTGACCTCGACCCCGGGCGGGAGGCTGGCGGCCAGCTCGCGGGCGCGCTCGCTGGCGGCGCCGTCCACGACCACCACGGAGTAGCCCTCGGCATCGAGGGCGCGCGCGCAGGCGGCGCCGCTCAGCCCCATGCCGATCACCACCGCGCGCCCCTTCATGCGCCCACCCCGGCGGGGACGGCCAGCAGGGTGCAGAGGGCCGCGGCCACAGCGGCGGCGAGCGCGAAGAGGCCGACCAGCCGCTGCTCGCGGATCCCGAGCTCCTCGAAGTGGTGGTGGAGCGGACTGGCGCGGAAGACGCGGCGCTTGAAGCGGGTGATGGCGGTGACGTTGACCACCACGCTGAGCATCTCGGCCACGAAGACCAGGCCCAGCAGGGGCATGAGCCAGAGCAGTTTGAGCTCGGCCCCGAGCACCGCCAGCGCCGCCCCCAGCGCCAGCGAGCCGGTGTCACCCATGAACACCCTCGCCGGCCACCAGTTGTAGGCCAGGAAGGCGAGCACGCCGCCGAGCAGGGACGCCGCCAGGATGGGGACGCCGATCAGGTGGGCGTGCCGGGCCAGCGCCCAGCAGGTGGTCAGGGCGATGGCGCTGCAGGCCGCGGCCAGGCCGTCGACCCCGTCGGTGAGGTTGACGGCATTGCTCAGGGCCACCACCGACAGCGCCGCCAGCGGCACGATCGCCCAGCCCAGGTCGGGCGCTCCGAAACCGGGGATCACCTGCGCGGTGTAGCCGGCGGAGTGGAGCCCGATACCGAGGAGCACGCCGAGCAGCGTCTGGACCACCAGCTTCTGGCGGGCCAGCAGGCCGAGCACACCGATGCCGCGGACGTTCTCGTAGTCGTCCACCGCCCCCAGCGCGGCGCCGCCGGCGACCCCGAAGACGACCAGGAAGCCCCCCTGGCTGCGGTCGAGCAGCAGCCAGGAGACCAGCGCCAGCACGCAGAAGAGCAGGCCGCCCATGGTCGGGGTGCGGCCCTTGATGCGGTGGCTCCGGGGTGCGTAGCTGGCCACGCGCTGGCCGGCGCCCAGCCGCGCCAGGAGGCCGATGAAGGCCGGGTAGAGCACCAGGCCGAGGACCAGGCTGAGCAGGAAGGCGGCCAGCGGACGCACCCTACTTCCCCACCACGGCAGCTGCGGACAGGAGCGCCACCAGCCGCTCCAGGCCCAGGGCATGGCTGGCCTTGACCAGCACGGTGGTGTCCGCGTCGCAGAGCGGCTCCACCAGCGCCGCCGCCTGCTCGGGCGAGCCCGCGATGCGGATCCGCTCCCCGGCCATGCCGCCGGCGCGCGCCGCCTCCGCCATGCGCTCGGCGAACTCGCCGATCAGCACCGCGTCGGTGGCTGCCGCGGCGATCAAGCGGCCGGCGTCGTGGTGGGCGGCTGCCGCCTCGTCGCCGAGCTCGAGCATGTCGCCGACCACGGCCACCCGCCGGGGTGAGCCGCTGGCCGAGAGCACCTCCAGCGCCGCCGACAGCGAGGCCGGGGCGCTGTTGTAGCTGTCGTCGTACAGGATCGAGCCGGCCACACCGGGCAGCATCCGGCCCCGCTGCTCCGGGCTGGTCCAGGTGGCCAGCCGGCCGCCGATCTCGGCCAGGGGCACACCGGCCCAGGTGGCGACGGCGGCGGCCGCGCAGGCGGTGCTCACCAGGTGCCGGCCGGGGACGCCGAGCGAGACCCGGGTCCACTCGCCGCGCCAGGTGGTGAGAATGAAGTCGCTGCCGCGCAGCCCGCGGGGCTCCACGGCATGGGCGCGGAAGGCGGGCTCGGGCACGTCCTCGCCCAGACCGAACCAGTGCACGGGGGCGGCGCTGCGCTCGGCCACCGAGGCCACCAGCTCGTCGTCGGCGTTGCAGATGGCCAGACCACCCGGGGGCAGGGCGTCGAGCAGCTCGGCCTTGGCACCGGCGATGGCCTCGACGGAGCCGAGCAGCTCGATGTGGGAGATGCCCACGTTGAGCAGCACGCCGACCACCGGCCGCGTGAACGAGGCCAGGTCGGCGATCTCGCCCGGCGCGGTCATGGCCATCTCGGCGACGTACAGATCCGGTTCACCCTCCAGCGAGAGCACGCTGCAGGGGATCCCCGTCCAGGTGTTGAGGTTGCCCGGCGTCCGGGCCGCCCGCTCGCCGAGGACGTGGGCGGTCATCTCCTTGGCGGTGGTCTTGCCCACGCTGCCGGTGATGCCGACGACCCGGCAGCCCAGCTCGTCAAGGCGGGCCGTGCAGGCGCGGCGCAGCGCCGCCGCGGTCTCGTCGACGCGGATCACCAGCGGCGGCGCCGGCGTCTCCGCGGGCGGCGTCCAGGACCCGTCGACGATCGCCAGCGGGGCGCCGCGGCGGGCGGCGTCGGCCACGAAGCGGTGGCCGTCGTCATTCTCACCGCGGACGGCGACGAACGCGGTGGTGGCTCCCGCACGCCGCGAATCGGTGGTCAGCGCACCGATCGGAGTTCCGCCCGCCTCGGGCGCGCCGCCCTCGAGCCGCCCGCCGAAGAGCCGTGCCAGGTGGTCGGCCGTGGGCATCGGCGTCATGGTAGCCGGGCCGGCTCGCCGGTCCGGTGCCCGGCCGAGGGACCCGCACCTCACGGTGTCAGCTTCCAGTCGTCGATGAGGAGCTGGGCGACGTCCTTCCACACCGGCGCCGCCAGGAAGGCGCCCTCGCAGGCGCCCCCGTACTGGGTCTTGCAGTTGGCGGGCTTGCGGATGATCACCATCATCGTGAAGCGGGGGTTGCTGGCGGGCAGGAAACCGACGAAGGAGGCGATGACGTGGGCGCCGTAGCGCCCGTTCTCGGAGACGTCGGCGGTGCCGGTCTTGCCGCCGATCTGACCCTTGAACGCCGCCATCTTGACCGCGAAGCCGCTGGCCCCCCGGTCCTCGACCACGCCGGTCATCATCTGCGCCAGGGTGGCGGCGGCGGCCGGCGGCATCACCGTGCGCGAGGTGGGTGCGATCTGCGTCCGCGCTCCGGTAGCCGGGTCGATGACGGCGTCGACGGCGTGCGGCTGCACCCAGACGCCGCCGTTGACGATGCTGTTGACCGCCGCCAGCATCTCGACCGGCGTCACCGTCACCTGCTGGCCGAAGGAGGCGGTGGCGTAGTCGATCGGCTTCCAGGTGTCCTGGGGGCGCAGCGCCTGGCTGCGCTCGCCGGCCACGTCGACCCCGGTCGGCGAGCCGATGCCCATGGCCAGCAGGTTGCGGTAGAAGTCGTCGTTGCCGGTGCGGCGCATGACCTCGATGGCACCGTTGTTGAGGGAGTCGTCGAGCACCCACTGCATGGTCACATTGCCGTGCGAGGCGCGGCCGTCCCAGTCGTGGATGGTGTAGCCGTCGATGTTCTGGACGTGCTCGTTGATGGTGGTCTGCGGGGTGATGACGCCCTTTTTGAGGCCGCCCGCGAAGGTCAGCAGCTTCATCACCGACCCGGGCTCGTAGAGCCCCTGGACGGCGAGGTCCTTGATGGCGGCGGGATCGGCGGCGCCGAAGCTGTTGGAGCTGAAGCTCGGGTAGTCGGCCCAGGCCCGGATGCTCCCTGTCCTGGTGTCCATGATCATCACCGTCCCGGACTCGGCCTGGAACTGGGTCACGGCGCGCGCCAGGTCCTGCTCGGCGAAACCCTGGATGCGGCTGTCGATGCCGAGCTGCAGGTCGCGGCCGTCGCGCGCGGCAGTGCTCCTGGTGTCGCTGAGCACGATGGGGTTGCCGTCGAGGTCGCGCAGCGTCGAGTAGCTGCCGGGAGCGCCCTTGAGGATGGCGTCGTAATAGGCCTCGACGCCGTACTGGCCGTTACCGTCGTGGTCGACGTAGCCGAGCAGGTTGCTGGCCAGGGTCTGGCCGGACACGCCCGAAGCCTCGTAGAGGCGCTGGTCGTCATTGACGGTGCCGACGCCGTAGATGTGCAGCGCCGCCAGCTTCTGCTTGACCCGCTCGTCGACCCCCTTGATCAGGATGACGTAGCGCGAAGCGCTGTTCAGCTGCTGCTCGATGAGGCCGGGGCCCTCGCCGAGCACCGGGCCCAGGGCTCGGGCCACCGCCGCCTTGACCTCCGCGGGGATGACGCCGGGGTCGGCGAAGACGTCGTACACGGGCAGGTTGCTGGCCAGCAGCCGGCCCTCGCTGTCGAGGATGCGGCCACGGTGGGCGTACTCGGGGACGGTCAGCTGGTGGGTGGCGGCGGCCTGGGCGGCGAGCTTCGGAGCCTGCCGCACCTGGAGGTCGACCAGCTTGACCCCGATGGCCAGCGCCATGGCGGCGAAGGCCATGAGCAGCCACACCCCGCGGGACCGGTGCTCCGGCTCCTCGGCCAGGAACCAGCCGCGCCGGGTGCGGCCGGCGCCCCCCGAGGCGGCAACGGCGGTTGCCGGCGCCACCGGCCCACCCCCGCGGGCTGCGCCGCGGCCCCGGCGCAGGCGCGCCACCAGGCCGGGCCGGCGCTCGAGGTCGCGACCGCGGAGGCGGCGGGGGCCGGGCTCGGGAGGACGGCGGTGGCGCAGTGGCGTGGTGGCGGCCGACGCGTCGCCGGACCGGCGCCGCTGGGCCGGCTGCGACTCGGGAGCGTCCTGGCCTGCGGGTCGCCGCCGCCCGGCTGCGCCCACCGGGCTGGCCGGCGGCAGGCGGCCGACGCGACGGCGCTGAGGAGGAGGCGCCGGCGCGCCGGTCCGCCCGGTGGCGCTCTGGCCGAGCCGCGCGCGCCGGGCGGCGGCGGCGGTCAGTGGATGGTCGCGTGGGCGCCGGCGCTCGAGGCGGCCCGAACGGTCCTCGATCACGGGGCCGATCCACCCGGGGCATGACCGCCGAGCGCCTCGACAACGGTCTGGGAAGGAGTGGTCCCGGGGCCGGTGCCGCGCGCCACCACGGGGAGGCCGGGCGGAGCCGCCACGGGCGCGGGCTGGGCGGGGACGTACGTCCAGCGCGACGGGGGCCGGAATCCAAGCCGGAGCGCCGCCTGGTCGATGATCGACGGGCTGCGCAGGCGGTCGAGCTGGTCGCCGACGGCGGCGTCGGTGCGCTTGAGGTCGGCCTGCTGGGCGGCCAGCGTCGACTCCTCGTAGCCGGCCTGGGTGAGGTGGGCCGACTGGGAGACGTAGGCGATGCCCACGCCGGCGGCGACGCCGATCAGGGGCAGAAGCAGGAAGGGCGCGCGCGGACCGCCCCGGCGCGTCCGCGGGCGGTCCGCCGGGCCTGTGGCCTGGCCCCGTGCGAAGGCGTCGTCGGTCGGCTCGTCGCCGTCGGTGCCGGACCACGGGTCCCGGGCAGGGGTGATGCGCATGGCGGTCTCAGTGGCGGGGGCCGAGGCGCGTCCCTGCGGGCGCGCTCTGAAGGTGGTGCTGGTCACTGCGGAGGACGTGGGGTGGGACGGACCGGCACCGCGATCTGCGGCGCCACCGGGGCAGGTCGAAACGCTGATGGAGGTCAGGCGGCGGCGAGGCGTTCGGCGACGCGCATGCGGGCCGAGCGGGCGCGGGGGTTGACCGCCAGCTCGGCGGCGTCGGGACGCGTTGCCTTGCGCGTCAGGATGAGGATGGAGGCCCGGTGGGCGCAGGTGCAGATGGGCTGTTGGGGCGGACAAATACAGTTCTGTGCTGCGACGTTGAGTGCGTTCTTGACAAGGGTGTCCTCGAGGGAGTGAAAAGCGATGACCCCAAGACGCCCACCGGGCCGGAGAGATCGGATGGCTGCCTGCAGTCCCGCGGCGATCGAGTCGAGCTCGGCGTTGACCTCGATGCGCAGCGCCATGAAGGTGCGCGTCGCCGGATGGATCCGCTTCGGCCAGTACCGTCTCGGCACCGTGCGCTCCACCAGCGTGGCGAGCTCGCCGGTGGTGGTCAGCGGGCGCTCCAGGCGCCCCCGGACGATGGCCGACGCGATGGCGCGGGCGAAACGCTCCTCGCCGTAGGAGCGGATCAGATCGACCAGCTCGGCCTCGTCGTAGCTGTTGACCACGTCGGCGGCGGTGAGGCCGCCTCCGCTCTGGTCCAGGCGCATGTCCAGCGGACCGTCGAAGCGGAAGCTGAAGCCCCGCCTGGCGTCGTCGAGCTGCACCGAGCTGATGCCGAGATCGAGCGCGACGGCGTCGACCGCGGGGATGCCCAGGTTCTCCAGGATCTGGTCCAGATTGGCAAAATCGTCGTGGACCACGGTGACGGGCTGCCCGGCGAAGCGGGCGCGGCCACGCACCACCGCCTCCGGGTCCCGGTCGACGGCGATCACGCGGCCGGAGGGGCCGACCCGCGCGCACAATGCGGCGGTGACGCCGCCGGCTCCGAGGGTGCCGTCGACGACCGTCTGGCCCTGCCTGGGCTGCAGGCTTTCTATGAGTGGGTGTAGAAGGACCGGCCGGTGCTGCCCATCCGTTTCAGGAAGGGAGGCCCCGGGTGTGGCGGTGTGCTGGGGTCCCGGGTCTGCCACGGTCGACACGGGTACCACGGTACGGGCGCTGAGAGGGTTGCCGCCCGCTCACGCGGGTGACGGATGGGGCGCCGGCGGAGCGCTGCCGGCCATGACGCTGTCGTTGAGGGCGGTGAAGCCGTCGGCGCCGAGCTGGGCCTGTTCGCGGTCCCAGATCTCCTCGCCGACCACCTCGACGTGGGCGCGCACCCCGATGAAGACCGCCCGCTCGCCGATGGCGGCGTGGGTGCGGTGCTTCTCGGGAATCAGCAGGCGGCCCTGGCCGTCGAGGTCGACCGGGAGCGCCGAACTGTAGAAGACTCGCATGTACATGCGGGCGTCGGCGAGGGTGGCGGCATGCTGCTGATGCTGCCTCTCCAGCTCGGCCCACGCGTCGGGTGGACGGATCACGAGGCGCCGGTCCGGGCCGAAGGCGAGAACGCTGCCCTCCGGCAGGCTGCGCCGGAACTGGGCAGGCACGGCCACCCGTCCCTTGACGTCCACCTGGTGGCGGAACTCCCCCATGAACATGGGTCAGCGCCCCGTCCGCGTCCGAGATGAACGCCGTGCGGGATGCAAACGAAGGTCATGGGACGGTTCACCACTTTTCAACACTTTGGTCCACCGGGACGGACCTTAGCAAGGGGGGACGCTCCCGTCTAGCGAACGGATGTACTGCGCGAGGGCTTCCCACGGCATCCGACGAATACGCGACAGCGCCGCGATGGGCGCTGTGGGTCGCAGTGGGGAATCCTGCGCCGTGGCCGGCGGCCCGGAGTCAGGCGCCGGCGACGATTCCCAGCACGGGTGCGTTGAGCGGCACCGACGCGAGGCTGCCGTAGGTCTGCGGAACGGCGTCGCCGAAGGGCAGCACGCTGCCCCGGGCAGTGACCAGCCAGTACCCCAGACCATCGGCCGTGGCCGCCATTCCCACCACGGCGCTGTCCAGCGCGGTGCCTCCGGCGCTGCCGTAGCTGCGCTGCAGCGCGTCGCCGAAGGGGAAGATGCCGCCGTCGGCGGCCACCAGCCAGTAGCCGTTGCCGGTCGGCGTCAGCGCCATGGAGACGATCGGCTTGTTCAGTGTCATCCCGCCCGTCGAACCGTACGAGTGGTTCACGGCATCGCCGAAGGGAAAGATGCCGCCGTCGCTGGCCAGAAGGTAGTAGCCGTTGCCGGTGCCGGTGCGGGCCATGGCCACGATCGGCTGATTGAGGCGGATACCCCCCGTCGAACCATACGAGTGCTGCACGGCGTCGCCGAAGGGGAAGATCCCACCGTCGCTGGCCACCAGCCAGTACCCGTTGCCGGTATGGGTCCTGGCCATCCCCACCACGGGCTTGTTGAGCCGGGTGCCACCGGTCGAGCCGTAGGAGTGCTGCACCGCATCTCCGAAGGGGAAGATGCCGCCGTCGGCGGCAACCACCCAGTAGCCGCCGAAACTCGCTGTCGCCTCCATGCCGACCATGGGCTTGTTGAGGCGGATGTTGCCGGTGGAGCCGAAGCCTCCGGCGGTCCCGAAGGGGAAGATGCCGCCGTCGCCGGCGTAGAGCCAGTAGCCGTGATGCGCCGGGCAGCTGTAGTCCTCGTCGAACGGGTTGGGCGCGGACTGGACCAGCCAGACGTCACCGCCGGCGAAGGCGTGGGAGGCGGTGCAGCCCAGATACGCCTGGGCCTGCGAGTGGTCGTAGTCGGCGGCCCAGACGGGGACGCCACCGGGGGGGACGTAGCCCCCGGTGATGAGATTCCACTGGTAGGCCGTGGAATAGATGCCGACCGTGAGGTGGATGGAGTGCAGGTAGTCGAGGCTGCCCTGGATGGAGAGTTGTGCGCCCACCTGGTCGTAGTTGCCGTCGCACGCCGCATCCCAGCAGAGTCCGACCTCGACATCCAGCCACCACACGGCAGGGTGGACGTTATGGGCGTTGGCGTAGCCCACCGCCGCCGCGGCGCTCTTGATCCCGTAGTCGTACCGGTTCGCGCCCGAGTTGAACGAGTTGGGGTGGTTGACGATGATGTAGGCGTGCGGCGGGTAGGGTGACGTCTTCGCCCAGGCCCACTCCGCGCTCAGGCACGGGTTGCCCGCGTAGTTGGCCGGGTTGGCGTAGGGACCGTCCCAGGGATGGCCATAGTTGACCTCCACGATGGCGACGCCGGCGCCGCCCGGTGGCAGCGAGCCGGCCTGTGGGCTGTTGCCCGCGCACTGCGGCCAGCCGATGTCGTACCCGGTGGCGCCGTCGGGATACCCGCCGGCGGCGTGGGCGGTCCGGGCCACCGGCAGGGCGGAGACGCCGACGGCCAGCGCTGCCATGGCCGTCAGGACACGCAGCGAGCGCGGTCGGCGTCGCGATGTGGAGGGGGACGTGGAGAGGAAGTACATCGTGCCAGGCGGAAAAGCTCTCGGCGGGACGCGGCCACCCTAGCGCATCGCGGCGCCGCGTGACGTCTGCGGCCGCCGATTCGCAGCCACCCGCCGTGGTGCAGCGCCGGAAACGCGCCGGCAGCGCCGATCGCGCCACGCGCACGGGGCGTGTGGTGGGCGGACAATGCGCTGGCGTCGGTGAAGTTCTGGAGGTCGATGTCCATGGCGGCAACCCTCGACCCGGCGGCTCCCGCGATCACGGTGCAGCCCAGCTACGCGCACGGCGTCGGGCACCTCCCACTGCTGGGGAGCACCATCGGCGACGCCTTTCTCGCCACCGCCCGCCGCCTTCCCGACCGGGCAGCGCTGATCTCGCGCCAGGAGGGGGTCCGGCTCAGCTGGGCGGACCTGGCGGCGCTGGTCGACCGCTGCGCCCGGGGCCTGGTCGCCGCCTCGCTCGAGCACGGCGATCGCGTCGGCATCTGGGCGCCGAACCGTCACGAGTGGACGGTGCTGCAGCTCGCCGCCGCGCGGGTCGGGATCATCCTGGTCAACGTCAACCCCGCCTATCGGGTCACCGAGCTCGGCTATGCGCTGCGGCAGAGCGGGGTGCGCGGCCTGGTTCTGGCCCCGGCCTTCCGGGGCAACGACTACCTCGACATGCTGGCGGCGTGCGACCCCCCGGCGTCGCTCAGCACGGTGGTGGTCCTGGGCGACCGGGCGCGCACCGGCCAGATCGGCTGGTCCGGCCTGCTGGCACTCGGCGAGGGCGTCGACGACGGCACGCTGGCGCGGCGCGCGGCGGCCTGCCAGCCCGACGACGCCATCAACATCCAGTACACCTCGGGCACGACCGGCGCGCCCAAGGGCGCCACCCTGTCCCACCACAACATCCTCAACAACGCCGCCTCCGTCGGTGGCGTGCTCGGCCTCACCGAGGCCGACCGGCTCTGCATCCCCGTCCCCTTCTATCACTGCTTCGGCATGGTGATGGGCAACCTGGCCTGTGTCGTGCACGGCAGCACCATGGTCATCCCCTCCGAGGCGTTCGACCCCGTGGCGGTGCTCGAGTGCGTCGCCGAGGAGCGCTGCACCGCGCTCTACGGCGTGCCCACGATGTTCATCGCGGAGCTCGACCACCCGCGATTCGGCGAGTTCGACCTCGGCAGCCTGCGCACCGGCGTCATGGCGGGCTCGCCGTGCCCGGTCGAGACCATGAAGCGCTGCGTGCGCGACATGCACATGACCGAGGTGACCATCTGCTATGGCATGACCGAGACCTCGCCGGTCTCGACGCAGAGCCAGGTCACCGACTCCGTCGAGCGGCGCTGCAGCACCGTCGGGCGCGCCCACCCGCACGTGGAGATCAAGCTCGTCGACCCGGTGACCGGCCACACCGTCCCGCGCGGCGCCATCGGCGAGCTGTGCACCCGCGGCTACAGCGTCATGCTGGGCTACTGGGACGACGCGGAGGCGACGCGGCACGCCATCGACGCCGCGCGCTGGATGCACACCGGCGATCTCGGCGTCATGGACGCCGAGGGCTACGTCAACATCGTGGGCCGGATCAAGGACATGGTGATCCGCGGCGGCGAGAACGTCTATCCGCGCGAGGTGGAGGAGTTCCTCCACACCCATCCGGCGATCAGCGAGGCACAGGTGGTGGGCGTCCCCGACGCGCGCTACGGCGAGGAGCTGTGCGCATGCATCCGGGTCCGTTCGGGCGCGGCGATCACCGCCGACGAGGTGCGCGACTTCTGCCGGGCCGGCATCGCCCGTCACAAGGTGCCGAAGTACGTCGTCGTGGTCGACGAGTTCCCCATGACCGTGACCGGCAAGGTGCAGAAGTACATCCTGCGCGAGCACATGGTGGAGCAGCTCGACCTCGCCGGACAGGCGGTGACGACCGCCTGAGGTGGGTACCATGCAGGCGCAAGCCGGCCGGACGGCCGCGGGCGGCGACGAGCCGCTCGAGGAAAGTCCGGGCTCCACAGAGCAGGGCGCTGGGTAACACCCAGTCGGGGTGACCCGAAGGAGAGTGCCACAGAAAGACACAGCCGTCCTGCGCAGGCGGGGCGGCAACGGTGAAATGGTGGGGTAAGAGCCCACCGGCGGCCGGGTGACCGGCCGGCCAGGTAAACCCCGTCCGGAGCAAGGCCGAACAGGGACGGGCGGCGTGCCGCCCAGGGGCTGCTCGCTCCATGTCCCGGGTCGGGCCGCTGGAGGCGCCGGGCAATCGGCGTCGTAGATGGATGGCCGTCCCCCGTCGCCGGGGAGCGGCGACCGGTGGGTCGTCAAAGAAGGCGGCGGGGACAGAACCCGGCTTACAGGCCGGCTTGCACGCTCCCCGCCCCGCTCACCGTGCAGCGTCATTCCAGCGGAAGCTCCCCCTGAGGTGGGGACACAGCCGGTCCGTTGGCGAGGTGGCGCGCCACGGCCGCAACAGCGAGCTCGTCGACGCGCTCGTTGCCCGCATCCCCGCTGTGGCCACGCACGTGCTCGAACACGACGCGGCCGTCGACCAGTGGATCGATGCTCGGATAGAGATCGAGGTTGGCCTTGCGCTTCCAGCGGCGGAGCAGCCAGTTGATGACACCAAGGCTGTCGGTCCGCACCACGATCCGCCAGTCACGGTCCCCGCCGATGCGCGCCCTGACCGCGCGCAGGCCCTCCCGTACCGCCTTGAGCTCTTCGCGGTTGTTGGTGGTCATCGGCTCAGCCCCCGCGGCCTCCTCGATGGCCCCGTCGGGCCATTCGACGCGGTACGCCCAGGCCCCGGCGCCGGGGTTGCCGGAGCAGGCCCCATCCGTGTAGACGATGACGGTGTCGCTCATGACACCACGATGCGGTCACATCCCGGACACTGGGCCGGCTCGTCGGCAAGGCGGATGCGTCGTACCTCGGAGTTCGCGAACGGGATGTGACAGCCACCGCAGCTGTCACCGGTGATCCGCACCACCGCAGGTTGCACGCGGCGGCTGAGTCGCTCGTACAGGGACGCGTCCGCAGCGGCCAGCGCGGAGATGACGTCGACGCGCTCGCGCTCATGCTGAGCGATCGCGGTCCGCAGCGCCGCCACCCGCGCCAGCAGTTCGCCCGCGTGGTCGGCGCGCTCCTGTTCGAGGTCGACAACCGCCGCGTCGGCGTCGCGTTCCGCCCCTGCCGCCGACTCCGCCTGCTGCATCAGCTCGAGGAGCCGGTCGTCCTCGCCGATGATGCGCGCACGCAGGGCGGCCAGCTCGTGCTGCATGACCAGCAGCTCCTGAGGATTGCGCACCGAGCCGTCGTAGAGATGGCGGTCGAGCTCACGCGCGCGCCTGCGCAAGCCTTCCACCTGCTGTTCGGCACTGGCAAGGTCGGCGTCGGCGGTGGCCTGCTGGCGGCGCCCCCGGCGTGCGTCCCGCCGCCTCCGGTCCAGCTCCGGGTCCCCGGCGATCTCGGCCTCGGCGTCGCGCAGGCGCGCCGAGTCGTGCGCGAGGCGTGCGTCGATCTCCTGGAGCCGAAGCAGGTCGCCGCTGCGGCTCACCCGGCTCCCTGCGAGGTGGCAACGAGGCGGCGGAGCGTGTCCCGCGCGACCCCGGAATCGATCGACACCCGAGCGCGCTCGATGCCGTCGGCCATCCCCTCGGCTGCATCCGCGGCGACGATCGCCGCCGCGGCGTTGAGCAGGACCACGTCCCGGGCCGGCCCCTCAGCGCCGTCGAGCACGTCGACGATGACCCGGGCGTTGGTGGCGGCGTCACCTCCTGCGAGCGCCTCGCGGCGCGCCGCTGCCAGCCCGAGGGACTGGGGGTCGATCTCGATGTCGCGAACGCCCGATGCGGTGACCTCGTACCCCTGGGCCACGCCGTCCAGCCCGAGCTCGTCCATGCCCCCAGGGCCGCAGAACACCAGCGCGTGGACGTGGCCGAGGCGATGGAGCACCCCCGCCATCACCTCGGCCGGCGCATTGCCGGCCACGCCCAGTGCCTGGTGGCGCACTCGCGCGGGGTTGGCCATCGGCCCGAGGATGTTGAAGACGTTGCGGATGCCGAGCTCGCGGCGCGGAGCGGCGGCGTGCCGCATCGCCGGGTGGAACGCGGGCGCGAAGATGAAACCGATCCCGGCCTCGTCGACGCAGCGGCGGACACCGGCCCCGTCGAGCGCAACCCGCACACCCAGCTCCTCGAGGACGTCGGCGCTGCCACACCGTGACGATGCCGCCCGGTTGCCGTGCTTGGCGACGCGACAGCCGGCTCCCGCCGCCACCAGTGCCGCCGCGGTTGAGATGTTGAACGTGTTGCTGCCGTCGCCCCCGGTGCCGCAGGTGTCGACCGCGCCAGGGTCGAGCTCGACCGCGGTGGCGTGGTCGCGCATCGACAACACCATGCCGGTGATCTCATCGACCGACTCGCCCTTGGTTCGCAACGCCGCCAGGAGACCGCCGATCTGCGCCGGCGTCGCGCTGCCCTCCATGACCATGTCCATCACCGCGCGCGCGGTTGCGACGTCCAGCGATTCGCCGCGGACGATCATGTTCAGCGCCGCGCGCATCAGCTCCTCGGTCACGTGGGCGCGACGGTAGCATCCGAGGGCCCGGCATATACTCGCCGCGCTCATGACCGCACGCACCCTCGCCCCCTTCGACCCGGAGGTGGTGCGCCCCTGGACGCTCGGGGCGGGACGCCGGGGCGTGCTCCTGCTCCACGGCTTCGCCGGAACGCCGCCCGAGCTACGCCGCCTCGGCGAGCACCTGGCCGACAAGGGCTACCGCTGCCGCGGACCAGCTCTCGCCGGCCACGCGATGACTCCCGAGGACCTGGGAGCGACCTCTCACGCTGACTGGATGGCATCGGCACAGCGGGAGCTCGACGTGCTGGCTGCTGAATGCGACGAGGTGATGGTTGCCGGGCAGTCGATGGGGGGCACCCTCGCGCTCCACCTCGCAGCCACCGACCTGCGTGTCGCCGCGGTGGCGACCATGGCCGCCGCGGTGTGGCTCTCGGGCGTGGGGGTGCGGCTGCTCCCGGTGGCCCGCCACGTCGTGCGATGGCACCAGGCGGGCGATGACATCGACCTGTACGACCCTGCCGGCGTCGACGAGCTGTACTCGCATGGCCGCCGCCCGATGTCGTCGATCCACGAGTTCACCCGGCTGATCGGGCACGTCCGCAACGAGCTCGCCGCCATCCGTGCCCCGGTGCTGCTGATGCACGGTGGACGAGACCGCACCATTCACCCGGACAACGCGCTCGAGATCGAACGCCGGCTGGTGTGCAGCAGGGACGTGTCCCGGGTCTCGTTCCCGCGCAGCGGCCACGGCATGAGCGTCGACGTCGATCGTGACCAGATCAACGAGTGCGTGGTGAGCTGGTTCGACTCGCATTCGCGGCCGGCGGCGTCGCCACCGGCCGGCACCCTGGGCACGGCTGGGTGATCTAGCCGCCGAGGTCCTCGAGGAGCTTGCGTGCCAACTCCGGGTCGAGGACCGGGTTGGGGGGTGGCCCCTCGTCGATCGGTTGGTGTCGCCGGGAACGGCCCGCGTTGTTCGGTCGACGCTCGGCGTCACTGCGGGTCGAGCCCGACACGGTGCGACCGCACGACGTGCAGCGCAACACCGTTGTGCTGCTGCCGGCGCCCGCGTACTCGCGATGAGAACCGCGCAGAACGCCGCCGCAATGAGGGCACGGTCGCGGCGGTGATCGATCTCGACCGCGCGCGTCTACATCGCGTTGCACGACCTCAGACCTCCTTCACGCAGATTTACCAAGGCTTGGTCGCGGCGTGACCGCCACCCGCTGGTGGCAAGCGTACGTTTCCACCACAGCCGACGGCACCGGTGCCTCACCCCGGGCCAGGCCCACCACGGAGCAGGAACCCGACATGGAAGCCGCAGAACTTCAGCGTCTGGCCGATGCCAGCGAGGACGACGCCGCCGGGCGCTACATCGGGCTGCAGATGCTCGGCACCGTGATCGAGGATGCGGTGCGCCGCGCCGACGCCATGTTGCGTCTCGAGGCGAGCCTTCGCAACGAGGTCAGGCCCCGCACTGCCTGAGGAGCCCCGCTCGCGGGTGTCCCGTAGAGTTGGCCGCATGGCCCACCTCGAGGACCTGCTGCGAGCCTCTGTCGACCGGCTCGACGCCGCTCGCGACGAGGCGCCCCCGGCGAGCCGCCGCACCGCCGGGGTCCTGCTCCTCTTCGACACGCGCAACCCACGGCTCCCTCTCCTCTTCATCGAACGCACAGCGCACCTTCGCCACCACGCCGGCCAGATCGGTTTCCCCGGCGGGGGCAGTGAGGCTGTCGATGCCGACATCGTCGCCACGGCGCTCCGCGAGGCCGGCGAGGAGGCTGCCATCCCCGACGATGTCGTCGAGGTGATCGGCCTGTTGCCGCCACTCCTGACCGCAACCTCGGACAACTGGCTCACCCCGGTGATCGGTCTTCGCGATCGCGACATCGAGATGCGCCCTGACCAGTTCGAGGTGGCCCGGCTCTTCCATGTCGACCTCCAGACTCTCATCGACGCCCCTCACACGGTGCGCACCCTGGCCCACCGACGACGCGCCCGCGACGTGCACTTCTACGAGGTCGACAGCGACCTCATCTGGGGGGTGACCGCGGCGATCATCGCTGAGCTGATCGGACGATTCCCGGCAACGGTGGGAGCGGATCCCCGTCAGCGATAGCGGGGGTGCACCACGAACGGGTTCGACGCCATCTCTTCACCAATGGTGGTTCTCGAACCGTGGCCCGGGTACACGACCGTGGCCGGGGGCAGGGTGTAGAGACGCTCCTCGATGCTGACCAAAAGCTGCGGCCAGTCGCCACCGGGAAGATCAGCGCGTCCCACGCCGTGTGCGAACAGCGTGTCGCCACTGAGCAGGTCACGTCCGGCCACAAAGCACACCGAGCCGCGGGTGTGTCCGGGCGTGTGCAGCACCCCGATGTCGATGCCACGCCAGTCGATCACCTCCCCGTCGGCGAGGTCCTCGTCGATCTCCACATCGGGAAGGTCGGCGGGGGTGCCGGGCAGGAATCGCACGCTCACGAGCTGCTCACGGTCACTGGGATGAAGCGCCACTGGGCAATGGTGCGCCGCCACCATCGCGGGGACGCCGTTGACATGGTCGCCGTGACCGTGCGTCAGGAGGATGCGCTCGCAGCGCCAGCCGTTGTCCTCGAGCAGGTGCAGGGTCCGGGCGTGCTGCAGTCCCGGATCGATGACCACTGCCGCATCACTGTCCCGCCGGTGCAGGATGTAGCAGTTCTGGTCGTATGTTGGATCGACGACGATGTGCAGGTCGACAAGGTCGCCGAGCGGTTCGCCCATCAGGCGGTGATTGTCGGAAGCTGCCCCTCATCAGTGCGCAGCGGCAGCATGAAGCCGGTGCTGCGGCGCTCGCGGCGGGCCGGCGCGTCGACGAGGGCGCGAGCCAGCACCTCCCCGACGTTGTCTACCGGCACCACCTCGACGGTCTCGAGGACGTCGCGGGGAATCTCGTCGAGGTCGCGCATGTTCTTGCGTGGCAGGATGAACGTGGTCAACCCACTGCGATGGGCCGCGAGCAGCTTGTCCTTGACCCCACCGATGGGCAGCACCCGGCCGCGCAGCGTCACCTCGCCGGTCATGGCGACGTCGCGACGCACGCTGCGCCCCGAGGCGACGCTGACCATCGCCGTGACCATGGTGACTCCCGCGGAGGGACCGTCCTTGGGGATCGCGCCGGCGGGCACATGGATGTGCAACGCGTGGGTGTCGAAGAAATCGCGCGGGGCGCCGTACTCCACCGCGTGCACTCGTGCCCATGAGAGCGCCGCCTTGGCGGACTCCTCCATGACGCTGCCCAGCTGCCCGGTCAGTGACAGGCCGGGTGGTGCCACCACGGCGAGCGCCTCGACGGTGACGATGTCGCCGCCGACGTCGCTGACCACGACCCCGGTGACAGCGCCGACCTCGTCGGCCTCCTGGGCTTCGCCGTAGTCGTAGCGCTGCGGACCGAGGAATTCGCTGAGCTGAGAAGGTTCGACGACAACGCCCTCGGCCCCCGCCGCCAGGCGCCGGGGCACCTTGCGCGCGATCTCGGCGATGGTGCGATCGAGCTGGCGGACGCCCGCCTCGCGCGTGTAGCCCCGGAGGATGGCCAGGAGCGTGTCGTGCCCGATCGAGAGCTCACCATCATCGAGACCGTGCTGCTCGAGCTGTCGGGGCAGCAGGTGGCGCTGCGCGATGCCCATCTTCTCCACCTCGGTGTAGCCGCTGATACGGATCAGCTCCATGCGGTCGCGGAGCGCCGGGCCGATGGTCTCGACGATGTTGGCGGTGGTGATGAAGAGCACGTGTGAGAGGTCGTAGGCAACCTCGAGATAGTGGTCGCTGAACTCGCGGTTCTGCTCAGGATCGAGCACCTCGAGCAGTGCCGCCGAGGGATCGCCGCGGAAGTCGGTGCCAACCTTGTCAATTTCATCGAGCATGATCACCGGGTTGACCGTCCCCGCCTGCTTCATCGACTGGATGATCCGTCCGGGCAGAGCCCCGATGTAGGTGCGGCGGTGGCCGCGGATCTCCGCCTCGTCGCGAATGCCACCGAGCGACAGGCGCACGAATTTGCGGTCCATGGCACGGGCGATGCTCCTGCCCAGCGAGGTCTTGCCGACGCCGGGCGGTCCGACCAGGCAGAGGATGGGGGTCTGCAGGACCCGTGGGCGGGTGCCGTCATGGCCCGCGCTCGGCGCCGGCTCCGCGTCAGTTGCGCGGTCCGCCTGCTCCAACGCAGCAACCTCGGCGGCGGCTGCGGCTGTCGCGTCGGCGCGTCGCTGCGCCCGATCGCGCACGGCCATCCATTCGAGGATGCGGTCCTTCACCTTGGCGAGGCCGTAATGGTCGGCGTCGAGGATGGCTGCGGCGCGGTCGATGTCGATGTCGACATGCGGAGGCTCCCCCCAGGGAAGGTCGAGCAGCCAGTCGACCCAGGTGCGCACCATGCCCATCTCGGGCGACGCGCTGGGGATCTGCTCGAGGCGCGACACCTCCTTGAGCGCCCGTGCCCTGACCGCCGGGGGCATCCCGAGGGCTTCGATCCGTGCGCTGAGATCCTCGCCGTCGTCGCCGTCGCCCTCGAGCTCGGCGAGCTCCTTGCGCACCGCCCGGAGCTGCTCGCGGAGGATGTGCTCGCGCTGCGACTTGTTGATGGTTCGGGTGACGTCCTCGTGGATCCGGGTGCGCATCGAGGCCACCTCGACCTGGCGGCCAAGGAGCGGAGCGAGGCGGCGGAGCCGCTCGACAGCGTCGAGCGTCTGGAGCAGCTCAACCCGTTCTCCGACGCTCAGGTCGGGTGCCGCCGACGCGATGTCGGCCACCCGCGACGCGCCCCCCGCCCGGGCCATGGCCGCCGCCACTTCGGGAGCCACCGGGCCACCCGCGGTGACGTACTCCGCGAAGAGCTGGCGGACACTGCCCGCCAGGGCGTCGGCCTCGGTGCCGGGGACGTCGTGGTCGTCGATGGCGACGTACGCCGCCGACCAGTGGTCGCCGTCCTCTTCGAACGACTGCAGGCGCACCCGTTGCTGTCCCTCCACGAGCGCGTGCGCCCCAGCCCCGGGGATGAGCCGAAGCGCGCCGACGGTGGCCACGACAGCGATCTCGTGGAGGTCGGCGAGGCCCACGTCGTCAGGTTCGGCGTCGCGCTGGACTGCGAGGATGAGGCGCCCGTCGGCGTTGACCGCGGCCTGCAGGGCCGCGACCGAACGGTGGCGGCCGGCGGCCAGCGGCGCCAGCTGCTGGGGGAAGACGACGTTGTCGCGCAGCGGCACCACCGGAAGTCGATCTGGCGCGGCGCCGCCCGGCAACGCGGCGACTTCCTCATCCTCGATCATGCGGCGAGCATAACCCTGGCATCCCCATTCATCCGGCGCTCAGGGGGGATCGGACACCTGCCAGTCGCGCTCGAACGCCTCGCCGAAGTAGTCGGCCGCGGCGCGGTGGTCGATGCGCAGGCAGCACTCGATCGAGGCTCCCAGCCCGGCGGCGCTCCAGTTCGAGGACATGACCAGCGCGCGGGCGTCGACGACCAGTCCCTTGGCGTGCCCCGTGGTGCATCGCGCCGGGTCCATCACTCGAGCCGGCACCCCCCTCTCGCGGAGGGTGGCCGCGTCGCCGCCGGTGGGAGGCTGACCCAGCAGGACGCGGACATCGAGCCCCTGGCGGCGCGCCCCGGCGAGTCGCTTCAGCAGCGGGCGCACCTCGTGCGCCCAGGTGTGGACGTAGGGAACCACCACCAGACATCGCTTGGTCGCCGACTCCAGGACCTCGTCGATGGCCAGGCGAACCGCCCTGGCTTCGACGGCGATATGGAGGCGACGAGGGCCGACCTCGACCTCCAATGGGGGAACGCTCGGCCGGGGAGCGCCGACCGGCGGAACCTCGACTGCCGGTTCCACGGCCCAGACCGGCGGTGGCGGGGTCGACCCGCGCCACACCGAGCCGATGCGCGACCGCGCCAACGCCGCCAGGGTGGGCGCCCCGTCGACGAATGCCCACCACTCGCGGGTGCCCGGCTGCGGCGGCGCCTCCGGCGGCAGGCGGCCGTGATGGTCAGCGGGCGCATCCCGCTGGATCAGGTTGCCTGTCCCCACCGCGAACCTGTCCGCGTCAGCGACGAGCAGCTTCCAGTGGGCCTCGCGCGGACCCTCGTGGCGGTGCAGCCGGCAGGGCACGACAGTGCCGCGCGCTGCGGCCTTTTGCAGCTCGTCGAGACAGCCCCGGTTGGCCCCGCCATGGCCGTCGAGGAGAAGCCGGAGCTTGACGCCGCGCTCCACAGCCCGCGGGAACTCCCAGGCGTAGGCAGGCCCCGCCTCGTAGACCGCGACGTCCAGGCGGGTGGTCGCGGAGGCCAGGAATCGACGCAGAAGAGTCCCGGCCGAATCCGGTCCCAGAGCACAGGTCAGCGTGGTCATGGGCGCCCGACGCTGACGACGCTGGCAAGCATTCCGGGCCACAATAGGCGGCATCGACGAGATTGAGGGCACCCTGTGGCCCGATTCACCCCCAGTCGCAGCGGGCCGGCAATCCTACGAGCCCCGCCGCGCGTGGGGTGGCGCCCCACCGCCTCCACCACCGCCGCCAACCGCCCGGCGGCGGCGCGCCCGCGGCGGAGTGGCCATGCTGCTGGTCGGGCTCATCGTCGGCGGTGGCGTCGCCTATGCCGCCACCCGCAGCAGCGGAGCCAGGGGGTCGGGTACCGCCGAGGTGCGCGTCAACGGCAACCCGGTCAATGCCGGGACGCTCGCCACTGTTGCCGTCGCCAGACAATTGGCCCCGGCGGTCGGGACGATCGTCGCCACCCAGTCGGCAACCTCCGACCTCGGCAGCGGCTTCGTCATCGCTCATGACTCCGCGGTCAGTTACCTGGTGACCAACAACCACGTCGTCAGCGGCGCCGTCGGCCTGCACGTGGAAATGCCCGACGGCCAGGAGTTCGTCGCCAAGCTGGTGGGCGCGGACAGCCTCGACGACATCGCCGTGGTGAGCGTCCCGAGCACGACGCTCCCGCAGGCGACATTCGGGACCTCGGCCAACCTGACCGTGGGGCAGCCCGTCATCGCCATCGGATCGCCGCTGGGGAACCAAGGCTCGGTGACCTCGGGGGTGATCAGCGCGCTGCACCGGACCATCAGCGCCGGTGATACGGGTGGAACCTCATCAGAGACCCTCGAAGACGTCCTCCAGACCGACGCGTCGATCAACCCCGGCAACAGCGGCGGCCCGCTGTCCGACACGGCCGGTGATGTCGTCGGGGTCAACGTGGCCACCGCGGGCAACGCCAACAACATCGGCTACAGCATCCCCGCCGACCTCGCTCGTTACGTCGCCGAGACTCTCATCAACCACCAGAAGGTCCAGCACCCGTTCCTCGGCATCTCCTACCTGAGCAGCATCGACGCCCTCGAACAGGGCTCGGGTTTCACCGGTCCCGGGGTGCTGGTGAAGAAGGTCAACGCCGGAACGCCCGCGGCGCGGGCAGGGTTCCAGGCGGCCGACGTCCTGGTGGCCGTGGACGGCGTGGCCATCGACAACGGACAGACGCTCGGCGGCCTGATCCAGGCGCGAAAGGTGGGCGAGGTGATCACCTGCGCGGTGCACCGAGGCAACCAGACGATCACGCTCCGCGCCACGCTCGAAGAGCGTCCCAGCGCCTGATCGAACGGGTGCGTCAGCGGGGCTCGCGCGTGCGCAGCGTGGCGGGCACGCGGGAGCGGCGGGTGCTCCACGCAGGGTGGCGGTCGACGAACTCGTAGAGCGCGGCGGGGCGCCCCGGGCCCGCTTTCACGACCGCGCCCGTGGCGCGCACCAGACCTGATTGCTCGAGGCCGCGGCGGAAATTCGACGGCTCATAGGTGACCCCGCTGATGGCCTCGAACACGCGGCGCGCCTGGGGCATGGTGAACTGCTCAGGAAGCAGCCCGACCGCGATGTTCGACCACCACACCTTGCCGCGCAGGCGCTCGACGGCGTCCGCGATCACGTCGGCGTGGTCGAACGCAAGCGGGGGCAGGGCATCGACTGCGAACCAGCGCGCCGCGGACTCGTGCTCGCGCAGCACCGCAGCGTCGATCAGGCCGAGGTAGGCGACCGAGGGGATCCAGCCGCGCGGGTCGCGCCTGGGATCGCCGTACGTCTGCAGCTGCTCCATGTAGACGGCGCCCACCCCCGTCTTCTCGGTGAGCTTGCGCTGCGCGGTCTCCTCGGGACGCTCGTCCCCGCTCATGAAGCCACCGGGCAATGACCACATCCCCGCCTGGGGTTCCTCCTCGCGCCGTACTAGGAGCACATGCAGATGTCCGGACACAGGTGCGAGCACCACCGGCAGCGCGGTGAGCCCGGCGGGCGCCGCGAAGCCGGCAGCGTTGACGGCGCGCAGCGGTTCGTGCATCGACGCGTCAACGTAGCAGCCGCGGTCACGACACGGTTGCGTGCTGTGCGATGCGCCGGCGGAACGTCAGCCGGCCGTGACGCATTTGCCACGAATCGCCCTTCCCGGAGCCCTACGCTGGCATCGATGAATCGCCCTGCCTCGAGCAACGTCCGTCCCCTCGGTGTGACGCACTCGCCCCGGCGGACGTTCATGGCGCCTGCCGCGGTGCGCCTCGCCCAGGTCTGCCTGGTGTTCCGCACCGCCGTGGTCGTCGGGCTGATGCTGCTTGCGGGCGTCACCGCGCCGGTCACCTCGCTGCACCTCCCCGCTTCGCACACGGTGCTCCTTCCCGGCGGCACCCTCTGGGCCGCCCTGGCCGCGTGGGTGCTCGTCGGCTCGATGCTCGAGACTTTTCTGGTGCTGCGCCTAGGGACCCTGCGCACCGGCAGCCGCCGTCTCGTCCTGCTCGCCGAATCCGCGGTCATCGTCGGCACCGGCATGTACGCCGCCGCGGGAGTGAGTGCGGCGCTGATCCCGCTGGTGGCCTCGATCGCCGCCGTGGTGCTCCTCCGCCTCGACCACGTCCGTCACTCGTTCAATCGTGCGGCGGCCGAGCGGCGGCTGGTGGGCCGCCACGTCCCCTCCTCGCTGTACGCCGGCTACGCGTTTTCGGAGGCCGCCGGCCCGCGTCGCGGCCAGGAGGTGGGTTACCGGGTGGGCATCGACTGCCCGGGCGGGGACGACGGCGACCCGGGGATCGCGAGGGCGTAACCGACCGCGGGTTCGACGTGGCCGGCCGCGCTGAAGCTGCCCGCACCAAAGACGACGCAGCCTCGAGCCTCGTAGAAGCGGCAGGCCCGAGCCCGTGCCAGCGTCCACACCTCCATCCGGGTGCAGCCGCGCCCGGAAAACTCATCGATCGCTCTCGACCACAGCGCCAGGCCAACGCCGCGTCCCTGTTCCTCCGGCCGCACGTAGAAGGCGGCCAGCTCGGCGTCGCCGCTGCGCAGCAGCCCCAGGGAGGCCAGACCGATCAGCCTGCCCTGACGGCGGGCGCCGAGCGTACCGGCGGGGGCGAGC